>Ga0316607_1000144_pt1 | contig 29221 bp, 21 predicted proteins | sample MIS2016062E_MG_FD_207674 | JGI IMG/M metagenome (GOLD analysis project Ga0316607, IMG submission 207674) | Microbial mat bacterial communities from Middle Island sinkhole, Lake Huron, Michigan, United States - MIS.2016.062E | ecosystem: Environmental > Aquatic > Freshwater > Lake > Sediment...
GGAGCTTGGAGGGCATCATCCAAATGGCATGCTCCGTGCCATAATCTTATTCTATCCAAAACAGAAACATGGCACATTTGAACAGGAATAAAGGTTTCCAAGGTCGGACGCCAGTAATCATTCTTAAAAATATCCTTGTTTATGATAAATGATTCTGTATATTGATTTTTGTATTTGAGAATATATAAACCATTTTCTGTAATTTCTGTAAAATCAAAATGATAATACCGCTTTCTGTAAAACTTTCCCCACTGCTTAATCAAAGATTTTTTTATCAATATTTTTTCCGAATTTTCCCCAATTTTATAGAGATGAATCGTGTCAGGTTTGTCTGTTTCGTCCAATTCAATGGTCGAAATTTTGGATTGCGCACTATGGTATCCAATTTGAGAAAATCCAATATTGGCAGGTAGCATCCAATTCTGATCAATTTTTGGAGAAATAAGCCATTCTATCATTTTCTCTTTTCCTATTAAGCTTTTAACTATAAACCACTTATGATTCGTGCTGGCTCTTCCATCCTGAAGGCTAAGGATGCCATTAATCGCTTCAATTGAAAAACAACGTAGGGGATCTTCTGGCGCAAATGTTAGTTTCTTGCCATTTGCTATCGTTTCTGCTTCCAGTTTTTTCGAATTCCAAAAGCGTAATCCATTGAATTGGTATGGCAGTATTCCTGTCTGAGCATCCATCATCCAGGATTTGCCCTTATATATTCCAGGGAAAACTTCCAACATGAAGGCCAGCTTACCCAATAAACTATCGGCAATTTCACCTAAAATTTTTGCAGTAACCCTTAAATTATATCCTTCAGACTGAACGCTAACTTCGTAGCTAAAACCCAGAGCCGAGTAGCTGTTAAGTGCGCTGATCTTGCTATGGATGGAATCCACCTTCCTCGAAACAAACTCGGGCATAGGAACATCTGGCATATCAGGTATAGGAATGGGAGCTAACCGAATATCTCCGTTGGTTGCAATTCGACTTCCGTGAAGAACCAATTCTATTGCTCCTCTACGACCTTGATAATACTTGTTATGATAAACCATTGCGCTAAAACAATGGCTATAAAACTGCTCATCCTTATCTATTTTTAAGCCATCCTGTGAAAATGAATAACGAATTGTAAAAATTAAAAGGATTGAAACAATATAAAATTTTAAACACATCATAATTTTCCTATTTTGGGTTCTATATTCTTCTAAACAAAATATCACCAGTAAGGACATTTCAAAAGGACAATAACCTTAATGCTTCCTGAAAAATATTGGAAACATTAAGGTTAATATGGTGGGAAATTATGACGAGATGAGTCTTTTTTAAAGAACAATATGCACTTGATTTCCTTTAGCTTTGAGGGTAAGAACACCTCCGTTATTCATGATTGTCCAAGAGCAATCCTTTCCATCAATTTTTACTTCAAGATTATTCACTTTAATTTTTATAGGTTTCTTTTTTAGTTTGAATTTTAGTACCGATGTTGGGTCAAATGTGTTTAATTCTATTTTATTTTGTTCATATTTAATGCCTTTCACAATTGAAGTTGAACGCAACAAGTGGTTTTCATTTTGCGGAGCCCATTCTGGAATAGCAGCCATAGCATCAATATAATGCCTAACATAATCGCTGTAACCATCAGAAAACCAAGCGCCAGGCCAATTGGGGCCAACTGCTACAAAGCCATCCGGCAGGGTCATGTAACTTGCAAAATTTAAATATTTATACGCTTCATTTTTATACCATTCATCTCCAGATTTTTCGTACCACATAGCACAAAGAGAACCATAACGAGCTGTGTGGCTTCCCATAGGCTCAAAGCAATAGGTTTGTTCTTTTATTGCGTTCATCCCATCTGTTTTAAATACGCTTCGAATCCAGTGAATGAGAGCAGGTACATCTTTGTCATAATTTTTATCGAATTCTGGATTTTTGAGAATATGTTTGGCCAATTCACCCGGGGTAATTTGAACTCTATTGGAAGCCAATGGATCATTTTGAATATCTTCAAAATATCCGTTCCAAATATAAGTGTGCATAGGACCAAGTCTTGAAAATAACCAGTTATATGCAGCATTTCGTGCGATTTTTATTTGACGAAAATCGCCAGTATCTAATCGAATGACATCTTTTATTCTGATCAATTCATCTAACAGTTTTATGGGATCAAGTGAATTTGAGCAATATTCTGAAATAACAGCTCCCGTGCGAGCGTTCACTCTAAACGGCCAAGGTGATTGGAGGGAATGAATTTCGATAAATGGAGAAGATTCAATTTTTTCAACACGCACATGTTTAGCCAAAGCTCTGGCACAACTCAATGCTGCATTGAGATATTTCTCATCGCCTGTAATTTCAAAAAATCTTAAATAACCGTAGCCCAATTCTCCAACTTTATCTGGCTCAATTCCGTGCAATCCATCTCCACGCATTCCTTGGTGTTCCCATTTTGTACCGCCTCGATATTCTTTTTCAAATGGATTGGAACTTGAATATGGCACATTCTCCCAAAACCATCCTTTTTCCGTTGTGCCAAATTGAAGTTGGTGATCGAGTAATCCACGCACAAATTCTATATATTGAACGTCACCGGTAAAATTATAATAATCAACAGCAAAAGATTGCACACAACCAGCAAAGAAGCAAGCTGGATTGTGTAACCAATCTTCGGCAACATATTTATTTTCATTTAATTTAGGTTTCTGAAAACAGCAAGTTACTAAATAAAAAGGTAATCCGGTTTTTTCGTCTTTGGGACAAGATTTTAGTAAAAACTCTGAAGCAAGTTTGGCTACCTGAGCATAAGCTGCCCCGGGTATTTCCGGCTTGTACCATGCAATAATTTCGCCCTTGGCATCCTTCACAATTTTATGCGATAAGATAGAATCTTTACTTTTGGTTTCAGATAGTTGAGCAAATGAATTGTTAGTTAAGAATAACTGTGCTATTAGCACTACGAATGTCAATTGATATAATACTTTCATATTCATGTTTTTATAAATAAATGTTCGTAGAATTTATTTTATTTTGAAATTAAAATTACCTTTCCGCCTTTGTGGTGCAAAGTAAGCAGTCCACCATGGGACATTTCCTGCCAGTGCCAACCGATATTTCCTTTGGTATCAACTTCAGATAAGGGTTGCCAATTTTGCAATACTTTACCAGGTTTGTGCGTGAGGCGTATTTGCTCAATAGATTCTTCATCGTAGGTGGTATAATAGATTAAGGCATCTTTCAAGAATTTGCTTTCTACATAAACAGAAAGCGTTTTATTAAAATCTGGTTTGTAGCCAACATACCCAATGACTGATGTAGTTGAAAGGATATGATCTTTGTTTTCCGGAGCTAATTCTGGAAACCATGACATTGATTTTAAAAAATGTCGCACATAATCTCCATATCCGTCCGATAGCCAGTTTTCATCTCTGGGATAACAGTTTTTCCCATCAGTGTCCACCATATAAGTTGCCCATGACAGTTGCCTAATTGCATTAACTTTACAAGTGTTGTTTCCCGTAAGTGCGCAGTATTGAAGTTCGGCAGAAGCTTCCCTCGAAGTATGACTATTTCCGGGAGTCTGGTAAGCGGTTTGCTCATTAACTACCGTAACCCCAAATTTTTCCCATTCCTTATTTCCCAGATTATTATACACCCATTCAAAAATACCTTTTACATTTGACTTCCATTCTGGAAATAAATCTCTGTGATTCATGATGAATTGTGCGAAGGAGATTGCATTGATCTGGGTATCACTCCAACCAGGAATATCCTCAAAAAATGGACCCCATTTATTATTTTTTAATGGATATTGTTTCATCCAATTTAGAATTTTGTCAAATGCTTGTTGATATAACTCAATGTTTCCCATTTTCATTTTTATTAGTTCCAAAAACATTTCCAAGGTTGAAGACCAAGCTGACGTATATTCAGATAAGATAATGAACTCTCCCTTTCCTTCATGACTTTTTAGTGTTCCTATTTCCCCATTTATGGCATTCACTTTGAATGGTAAGGGCGATTTCAATTCATCTCCTTTATTGGAATTAGCTGCAAGAGTGTTTGCAATTTTAATGGCTGATTCAAGATAAATCGAACAAGTGATATTTGGATATCTTTCATTGTTATTCATTTTGTATAAATGAATAAGCTCCAAGCCGAAAGAACCAGCTTTATCGGGTTGCAGGAAATTCCTTCCCAGAACCATATCGCCATCGTAAATTCCTGAATAAACAAGGGTATTGTAGGGATAAGGCAAATCGGGCCACTTGCAGTTTTTAGGTGATAAGCTGTGCGATAAATAATAGTCTGCCATAAATTTCATATTTTCTTTAATCCTCTCGTTTCCGCTGTAGGCATAGAGTAAGCGCCACGATGAAAGAGCCATCATGAGTTGGTCGCCGCCCAAACCTCTTGGATCGTCAAAATCACCCCGCCATACCTGATGATTCATGTAATAAGGCAATCCATTTATGTCAGTGCGCATCGTGTCCCAAAAATTCCAAATTTTCCGGATTACAAAATCGAAAGATTTCCCTAAATCAGTAGAATACCATGGTAAAATAGTGCCATCCTTGCTATCAGTTACAATTTTGTGATAACCTAATGTATCTGTGCCCCAAATGGGCGTTTTAACCTGACAAAAAACACCCTGCGACAGCATAAATAAAATGCAAAAAAATTGCAACTTATTCTTCATAATTTTATAAGCTTTAATTTATATTGGTATTCTTACGCCTGTTTTATAAGACTCAAGTGCAGCCGACATAAGTACATGACTTTGAATTGTTTCATAAACAGATGCGCACAGGAAATCATGCTTCAACGATGGTTCAAATTCTGACATAAATGCACCGATCATTTGTTGAAAAGCATCACTAAAACCAAATTCAAAAATCCCTCCTGTTATGGTTGGAATATAAGAGTTTGGCCCAATATCAAATCGAGTCCAACCTTGTTCCTTTCCTGTGGTTTCTAATATATAAAATGCTTTGGGATCATGTGTCGAAAACTTGACAGAGCCTTTCGTTCCATAGACTTCAATGAACCAAGTGTTGGTTTGTCCTGGAGCCATTCTTTTTGTTTCGAAAGTGATTGAAAAGTTTTTTCCATTATCCGGGTCGGTGGCATTGCAGATTAAAACTGCATTATCATAAGTATTGCATGGAACTGTGTTTCCTTTTCCGTCAGGACGCATTTCGGCAATATTCTGCAGATCTGCAAATATATTGTTCAACCTCCAGCCCATTCTAAAAGGAATATGCTGAATGTGCAATCCTAAATCGCCCATACAACCATATTCTCCGTTGAATTCTACCATCCGTTTCCAGTTGATGGGTTTATTCAAATCCATATCGCTGGCGTGGTGAAACCCACATTTTACTTCTATAATCTGTCCATATTTTTTATCTTTTAACCAATCAACAACCCTCTTAGAACCTGGGTAGTATGGAAATTCGGAGCTACAACGCACAATCAATTCAGGATGTTTTTTAATTTCCTCACAAATTTTATTATTAGCATGAATATCAATACCAAATGGTTTTTCTGCAAGCAAATGTTTTTTAGCTTTTAATATTTCTATATACAACTCCTCATGCAAGTTATGCGGAACTGCACAATATATAGCATCAATATCCTTGGATTCGAGTAATTGTTTGTAATTGTCTGTAACAATTTTTAATGAATCAAAATTGTTTATAAACCAATCACGGTCTTTTTCATTTTGCTTATTACAAATTCCGGTAATGACAGGCTTTGGCAAGTCTGCTGTAAGATGACACCAACGTGCAGCAGCGCTTGCAAATTCCTTTCCCATTAGCCCTAATCCTATAATACCAAATCGGATTTCCTTTTTCATTTTTTAAAATTCTGGTGTATAACTTAGTTCACGAGCTTTCCATTCGATTTTTCGAATTTTTATATTTCGGATTTTTATGTAGCTACAATATGCTTCGAATCCAACCCTTCCATATTTAAGATAATCAATAGGTTCAGGATCTGTTATTTCTAAGAGAAGTTTTCCATCAACAAAAATGAAGATATGGCCATCAATGCTACCACCTTGAATAAAATAGATCTTTCCTGGCTCAAAATTAAAAAGCCCGGTTCCGGCTGTAAGTTTGTAATCTGGCGATTTTTCAATTCCCACCTTTCCTTCCCACCAGCCTTGAAGTCCTGCTACATAAGCGATTGTGCGTTTATTGGTCTTTTCATCCCAACTACCGTTCCACATAAAATTAATATCATGGGTCGATGGTAAAACCGTAGAAGCTTCAAATTCAATCATTGTATTGAAGTTATAACTTGCACGGCTAACGATCATACCGGGACTATTTTCCCTGTGTTTTCCATAAACCCAGTCTTTTTCTGTCCACCAATCACCTGTGTATATATTCCAATCCTTTTCCAGATAAATATCATCGATTGCACGATTATATACAATCGTTGAATGATCCAGAAGAATTTCCTTCTTCATTATTTTTAATGTGTTCATAAAAATAGATTAAAATAGTTTAATATTTTGGGAAATAACAGATCAATAACAAAAGATTTTTTATTGGTAACCAAATTGCTTTTCTACCTCAGATATTGCATCTTCAATCATATCTATTCCCATCATGGCGTATTTTTCGTCCATGATTAGCGGGGGAGACATTCTTAGTATATGACCAGCAGGAATCCATGCTAGACCTTTTGCAAAAGCCTTTTGATAAACAAGTTTACCTGCTTCATCGAAAGGTTCTTTTGTCAACTTGTCCTTGACCAGTTCTATGCCCAATAAAAAACCTTTTCCTTTAACATCGCCAACAATGGGGTGTGTTTCTTTAATCTTTTCCAATCTTTTCATAATTGCAGCCCCTACTGTTCTTACATTTTCCAACAAGTTTTCTTCTTCTATCACTTCTATAGATGCTAAAGCTGCAGCCATGGCCATCGGGTTGCCTCCATAACTTGAAGATGCAGAAATTTTTTCCAGAGAATCGCCGTATTCCTCTTTAATAACCATAGCTGTAACGGGGAAGCCATTGCCAAATGATTTTCCAAAAGTAACAATATCGGGGACAGTGTTCCAATGGTTCATGCAAAGCCATTCACCTGTGCGTCCCATTCCTGCAAGAACTTCGTCGGCAAAAAGTAAAATTTTTCGTTTATCGCAAAGTGCTCGCAATTTCGGAAAAAAGTCATCGGGTGGAAAGATTGAACCAGCCCAACCCTGTGCGGGTTCAAGAACAAATGCCGCAACATTTCCCACAGTTCCTTCGATAATGAAATCTTCATAAAACTTTATATATTGATCTGTGTCGATCGTACCATCGGCTTTTTTAAATAAGGGTCGATACGGATCAGGGCGCGGAACCATATAATATCCGGGTGAGCGGGTTGGTCCATAGCTAAATGTTTCGGCTCGGAACATTTGCGCACAACTCACAGCGCCTTGTGTTTTACCATGAAAATCGCGGTAGCAGGATATAAACTCATGTTTATTCGTTATGGCCCTTGCAGCCCGAATACCTGCTTCCACAGCGGTTGTTCCATCACTGTAGAATTGCATGGCATTGAGTCCGGCAGGCAATACCGTAGCCATTTTTTCCAAAAGATGCACTTTTACTTCTGTTGTAAAATCATGACAGTTCATTAACCTTTTTGCCCAGAACGAAACTGCCTCAGAAATCTTTGGGTGTGAATGGCCTAAGGATGTTACGTAAATACCTGAAGAAAAATCCAGATATTTATTCCCATCTACATCTGTTAGGGTAATTCCATAGCCTTCATCAAAACAAACAGGAAACAATTTTACTTGTGAACTCAAGCCTTTAAAATATTTGGTTGCTCTACCATGTAGTTCTTTAGAACGAGGTCCTGGTAGCGGAGTTACCAAATTTGGAATATTTTGTGCATTGTCTTTCCACCAATCTTTTGTCATTTTTCTTACGATTTAGGTTGTGATTATATTTATATTATTTTTTTCATATAATTCTATAATTTCAGGACTTGCGTCTTTGTCTGTAATCAGGTAGTTTAGGATTGAAATTGGTGCGTAATGTACAAACGAATCCTTTTCCAATTTTGTAGAATCACAAAGCAGAAAAACGGAATCTGCTGCCTCAGCCATTTTATGGGTTATGATGGCAATATTATCTTCATCAGCACTTAATCCATTCAAAACGCTTACACCACTTGCCCCAATGAATGCTTTATTGGCTCTATATCTATTCAATGTGTTTTCGGTCATTGGGCCATACAATGCATTTCTGCTTACATTCAATTCACCACCAATTAGATGAATTTTTATATTGGAATTTTGAATAAGCTCAGATGTTATGGGAAGTGAGTTGGTTATGACCCTTATGTTTTTAATGGTTTTTAGATACTTACTCACATAATATACTGTTGTTCCACAATCCATATACACAACATCACCTTCTTCTATATAAGAAGCAGCAAGTTTTCCAATTTTTTCCTTATTGGCAGCATTTGAATGGAGCTTATGACTAAAATCAAAACGCTTGGCTACTTGCTCGCTTTTTATGGCTCCTCTATGCGTCCGAATAACGAAACCCTTTACTTCCAATTCCTTTAAATCTCGACGAGCTGTAATCTCACTAACATGAAACTTTTCCATGATGACTTCTAAACGAATACCATCATTCTTGGACAAGTATTCCAATATAAATTGTTCGCGAATTTCGGGAAGATATGTGACCTTTTCTATAATCATTTATGGATATTTTTAATTCAATTTCGTTTTGACAAAAATATTCAACTCATTTCAAATTTACAAATAAAAAGACATTTATTTTCACATAAATGATAATAATTTTCTCATAGCGACTAATAACTTATGAAATAGTAGAATATATAACACTATTGTACATTTTGAACATTTATTGGAATGGCATCAATAATTATATGATACTTTGTAAATCTCATTCCTGTTTTGCTAAAAAATATATTAATATTTTAAATATAAATATATTACAACATTTTGTTTGTATAATAAATTGTCAAATATTTGAATATACTAAAATTCAGATGAATACAAAAATAATTAAATATTTCTTCAAAATAATTTGGAAAGATTGAAATTATGTGATACATTTGATCAATATTATCAATTGCATTTAAGCATTAAAAAGAAAAAAAATGAGTGGGAAAAATTTAAAATTTGAGAAATTATTTAATAGAGGAGAAAACGCTGTTATCATTGCAGTGGATCATGGAATGTTTGCTGGGCCAATTCCGGGTTTGATCAATATTAAAGAAACTTTGGGTAAAATAAATCCCAGTGTTGACGCTGTATTGATGAGCGCAGGTACATTGAAAACCAATCGCGAATTCTTTAATTTCAAAGGAGCACCTATGCCAATTGTAAGAATCAATTGGTCAGATGTATATTGCATGCCTTGGAAATACAATAGTGGTGCAACCGTAACAGCAAAAACCGTCGAAGATGTTTTAAAGCTGGGAGCTGAAGCTGTTTTGGTTTCATTAACCATTGCAACTGACGATCCCGAAAGAGATGCAATGAATGTTGAGAATTTCTGCGAACTTCAAAGAGAGGCAGAACAATTTGGCATCCCTGTCATTGGTGAATTCTTTCCTGCGTTTTCGGAAGAACTGAAACCTGAAGAAATGCATGAAAAAGTATTGATCAGTTGCAGGATTTTAGCTGAATTAGGAGCGGATCTGATCAAGACTTTTTATACGAATGATTTTAAGGCTGTAACATCTTCATGCAATATTCCTATTCTAGGATTAGGTGCTGACAAAACAAGCCAACTGAATGCTCTTGAGTTAGCCAAAAAAGAAATTGAGGATGGTTGCAAAGGTGTTGTTTTTGGACGTAATGCTTTTCAGGTTAAGAATCCTTTTAATTTCCAGTCAGCTTTATTGGAAGTTGTAAAAAAAGGTGCTTCTCCTAAAGACATGGTAAGTAAATATGAATTAGTCGATTAGTACTATATTAAGTAAAATTCAGAATCTATGAGAATTGCAGCAATAGGTTTATGCGACCCGGGCTATTCAGAAGAATTGGCACAAATGCAACATGAAAAAGCAATCCTTGAATTGCAGAAAACATTTAGTGAAATTTTCGACTTGGGCTTACAAGCCGATGAGTTCAAGTCATCAGAAGCTGTGAAAAAATTAGCAATAAGTCATGCAGAAAATCCTATTGATGCAATTTTTTTGGTTCAGGTTGCTTGGTCACGTCCGGCGGTATTGTTACAAGTAGTGCGCCAATTCAAACAGATTCCTATGGTGATTTATTCACCCGGAAGTCCTATAGAAAATGGAATCATTCGATCTATTGCCCCGGCAGCAGGAGCTACGGCAACGCTGCATATATTACGGAGACATGGAATAAAGTATAAATACGTATATTCTGAGCCCGCAAAGCCAATTGCAGAAGAAGATTTTTTACCTTTTGTTAAAGCTGCCTCGGTCTTACAAAAACTTAAAGGAACCAAAATTGGAATGATCAGCTTCAATGATATGCGTTTGCAAAACATGGGTTTTGATGTGCAAGAAGTTCATGAAAGATTTGGAATTGAAATTGAGGCTATTGATATGTTGGAGATTGAGCAAAAAATGACTTTACTTGAAGTTTCGAAAGTTGATGAATTGAAAACAGAATTAACAAAAAAATGGAATTTTCAGGGGAAAGAACCTGGGACGGCTTTTGATAAAGTTACTCGTTTTTATTTAGTGGTTCAAAAAATCATTGAAGATAACAATTATAAAGCATTTAGCATTCGTTGTCCAACGGGTGTGGGCAATTTAATGGGCATAACCCCTTGCTTGATTGGTTGCTTACTGGGCCGAAAATTACACTTTGTTTGTGAGAATGATGTTCCCGGTATGATCACTCAAATGATTTTGGGTGGCTTAAGTAACCAAATAACAACCTATTGGGAGTACTATGAATTATACCCTGAGAAAATACTTTTTGGATGCTGTGGCTTTTCGCCAGAATGTTTTTTAAATGAGCCATTAAAAGTGCGCACATTGGAAGGTTTTATCACCGGCATGGGTTGCTGTAGCACCGTAAATACAGGTCATTACACCATTGCTCGGATAGGGAAAGATTTGGACGGAAAATATTGCATCAATCTTACTGATGGTGAGGCTAGTAAGCCACCTGTTTGGTATGAGGATTGTTTGGGTTTACCGCAACACCCTTCCGTATTTTTTGAACCCAATGGTGGTGTGCGAAACTTTGTTGAAAAAGCTACAGCACAGCATGTTGCAGTAACTCCAGGAAAGTGGACTAAGGAATTACAGGAATTTGCTTATTTGGCCGATATTAAGATTTCATAATGGAGAAAAAATATTTGGTGGGTCTGGATATTGGAACAACCTCTTTGAAGGGTATTCTAATCGATGCGGCTGGTGAAATTCTGGCTACCAGTCGCCGGGAATATATGTTGGAAACCTCCAATGAATATTGTGAATTAGATCCCGAAGTGTATTGGGAAAACACTCTATTTATTATAAAAGAACTTTTGCTTCAATCTATGGTTAAAAAATCAGAAATTGTTGCGCTTTCTTTCTCAAGTCAGGGCGAAACCATTATACCGGTTTCTAAAGACGGTAAGCCATTGTCAAAAGCGATTGTTTGGTTAGATAACCGAAGTGCTGCTGAGGCAGAAACAATCCAAAGTGCATTCGGCGTGGATGAATTATTGGAAAAGACAGGTCAACCTGAAATTCTACCTTTGTGGCCTGCAACAAGAATTTTATGGTATCGAAATAACAAACCAGATATTTTTGAAAATGTGCATAAATATCTCCTGGTTGAAGATTATTTGATTTATAAATTCAGCGGAATATTTTGTACTGAACAATCCCTCGTATCTTCAACGCTGTATTATGATATTGTAAAAAAACAATGGTGGAAACCCATGTTAGATTTTTTAGGCATAAATGAAGATAAATTACCCGAAGTACATTCATCTGGGACTTTTGTTGGCGAAATTTTAAAAGAGATTGCTATCGAAACCGGTCTGCCTGAAAATTTGAAAATTATAACCGGAGCTTATGATCACGCAGCGGGCGCAATTGGATCTGGTAACATTCATGCAGGTTGCATATCAGAAACAACGGGAGCATCTATGGCCATGTGCGTAACTTTGGATTATCCCGTATTGGAAAAGTCACTGAATCTCCCCTGTCAATGCCATGCTGTTCCTGGAAAATTCTTTTTACTTCCTTATGGACAAACTGCCGGGATGGTGCTAAAATGGTTTAAAGATCAATTCTGCGCACAAGATGTAAAAGAAGCCGAAATTAATAATGAGGATGTTTATGACCTTTTAACGGCACAAGCTTCTTGTATTCCAATAGGATCAGATGGTTTGCTGATGTTACCTCATTTGATGGGTGCGGGGTCTCCCGAATTTAATCCACTTGCGAAAGGTCTTTTTATTGGAATTTCATTGAACACGACCAAAGCACACTTCATCCGTGCGATTATGGAATCCATTGCTTGCATGATATACAAAAACATTGAAAATATTCGTAATCATCAAATCCCCGTTGCTGAAATTCGAGCATTGGGCGGAGGTGCAAAAAGCATACTTTGGAATCAGATGAAAGCTGATTTGAGCAACATTCCATTAATAACGTTAAAATCGACTGAAACAGCTTCCATGGGAGCTGCCATACTTGCTGGGCTTGGAGCTGGAGTATTTCAAAGCATAGAAGAAGCATGTGCCAAAATTGTTCACAAAGATTTGGTTTTCCACCCAAACAAAGCTCATACGGCCGATTATCGTAAAATATATGAGAAATATATAGAATTATATGAAATAATTAGAGTGTTCTGGAAATAAATTATAAAATATAATATGCATAATTACAAGTCATTAGGGATTTTAGCAGTGATGTTTCTAATGGTAGGATCATTGTTTTGTATGAACGATATTCTTTTGCCATCATTGGTAAAATTATTTAAGCTAAACTATACGCAAGCTACATTTATACAACTAACTTTTTATCTCACCTATATAATTTTTCCTATTCCGATTGCAAGATTTATAGCACGATACGGTTACAAAGTAGGTTTGGTTGCAGCCATGGTTTGTTGCTCATTAGGTGGAATTGTATTTTTACCTGCGTTCCAATTTCAATCATATACCTTAGTTCTGGTTTCCTTATTCATTATCTCTACAGGATTAACGATTGTGAATGTTGCTGCAAATCCATTTACAACCATGCTTGGCGATCCCAAGGGGGCGCATGCCAGAATCAATTTTGTTCAGGTCTTTTCAAGAATTGGTTATTCCATTACACCTATTGTTGCTACAATATTAATCTATAAAAAGGATGCTTCGATAAATTTTCATTCACCCTACATCGCCATTGCAATAGGCGCAGCTTTAGTTGCATTGCTTATCGCACTATCTAAAGTTCCAGCCATGAAGCCAGAGGATAACGAAAATTTCAACGTTTCTGCAATGTTTAAGCAGAGTAAGAAAATTCGGCATTTGTTTTTTGGAATAATCGCCATGTTTTTTTACGTTGGAGCAGAAGCTTGTACTGCTGGATTTTTTATACCTTATTTACAAAAGGTTTCTCATTTTACGGAACAACAGGCAGCCAACTACCTATCCTATTACTACATAGGAGCCTCAATTGTGGGTTTAATATCGGTATTTATTTTAAGATTTGTAAAAGCACGTAAATTGGTTTCTGTTTTTGGTGCTTGTATGATTGGGCTTTTTCTGTGCATAATTTTTCTTAAAACTTCGTACAATGCCTATTTTATGGTAGGTCTCGGTTTGTTTTTATCCATTATGTTTCCTACAATATTTAGCCTTGCCATTGAAGGTGTGGGTAGGTTTGCCAACAAGGCATCTGCTATGTTGAATTTTGCTATCGTAGGAGGCTCTGTATTCCCTCCATTACAAGGAATGATTGCCGATCGCTGGGGTATAAACTATTCCTACATTGTGCCTTGTATTTGCTTTATTTGTATAACGATTTATGCTTTATTTTTTACAAAGCGAGATGAATCAATTATAAATCAGGTAGTCTGATGTGTTTTATTTGCAATAAAAATACAAACTTTTACACAAAATCCTTTTTGATACGATACAATTCATGTTAATTTGTCTCTCAAAAAAAGAAACAAATTTTGTAATAACTTTGCCAAAGTTAAAGAACTTTGGCAAAGTATTATTGGAAAAATGACTGTAGTCAAAATAACAGTAAAAAGTTTATAAGGAAAATAAATTACTTCCCTGTATTAATTATAAACAGATCTCTTTCCATTAGTTGTGACTTGATTTTTAAAAGCTCCGACAAAGAGATTTTTCCAACAATATATTTGTAGTTTTGTGATAAATATTTTTCAAGCACTTCTGTAAAATTGAAAAGAGCAAGATCGGCATCATCAAAATAACGCAAATATATTTCTACCAAAGTGTTATCCGTGTAGCTAAGTTCTTGGAAGAATTTCTGCTTTTTGTATTCATATTTGTAATCATAAGCTCGTGCTGTGATGTCGGATAGCACCGCTGAACCTGTTGGATAACCTCCTGCACCTTTCCCGAACATAAATTGTTTATCATAGAACATGCCTTCAATAACAACTCCATTGAATTGATTTTCCACACTAAAAAGAGAATCATCCGAATATACTAGCTTAGGCATAACAAACATGGTAATAGATCCGTTATTGGACTTTTTGACCTCTCCTACAAGTTTGATTTTTACCCCTTTCTCTTTTGCATATTGAATATCGTGCGGCGACAAATTTGATATACCAAAATTGAAAACATTATCGGGATGAACATAGACCCCAAAACTATGTAATGTAATGATAATCAGTTTAAACATTGAATCCCATCCATCAACATCCAGACTTGGATTCGATTCCGCAAATCCCAAATCCTGTGCTTGTTTCAGTGCTAAATGATAGTCAAGATTTTCATTAAAAATTTTGGTCAGGATATAATTGGAAGAGCCATTGAGAATTCCACTTACAGATAAAGTGAGATCGTTGTCATAATATTCTTCCAGGTTTCTGATTATAGGTATAGAACCACAAGCAGAAGCCTCGTACAAAAATGCTGCGTTGGTTTTCTTTTGAATTTCGATGAATTCATCTAAATGATAGGCCAACATTTTTTTGTTGGCAGAAACTACACTTTTTCCCTTAAGCAATGCAGCTTTGTCTATTTTATATGCTGCATCAGCATCATTGATCAATTCTACAACAAGATTTATATCAGGATGATTTAGAATTTCTTCTGGATCTTGGGTGTAAACATCCTTAGGCAAAAGGCTTTTACGCGATTCATCTAAATCGCACACCAGAACAACTTCTGCATCTACAGTCTTACTATTTTTCAATACATGATAAAGCCCCTGGCCCACTATGCCAAAACCAAACAGGCCAATTTTAATCTTATTGCTCATAATTTACAATCGTTTTTTTAAAATAGATTTTATATATAATTTTGAGATCTGATGAAAGAAACTGTTAATTCACCAACATTTTTTCATTTACAGGTTTAAAAAAGCGCAGAAAATGTCCACGAATAATTTGTTCAATAATTTGATATTCAACAAGAAATCCATCATGTCCATACAAGGAATCTATATCCACATACCTTGCATTTTTAATGTTTTCTGCAATAAACATATTTTCTTGTGCAGGAAAAATCAAGTCAGAATTGATCCCAATGATCAAAGTATTTGCTTTGATTTTTTCGAGTGCTTTTTCCACGCCGCCCCTATTTCTGCCAACGTTTTGGGAGTCCAAAACTTTTGTAAGCGTATAATAGGAATATGCATTGAAGCGATTCACTAATTTATGTCCCTGATAGTTTTGATACGAAGTAGCTTTATGTCCCTCAGCAATATCTGGATCATGATCTATCTGGCTTAGTTTGTAGGTCTTATAATTTCTATAACTCAGCAAAGCAATAGATCGGGCAGCAGCCAGACCTTTTTTAGCAGCATCGGCAGATTCCTGCCCCCAGGTTTGATCGGCCAGCAAAGCCATCCGTTGCGATTCATTAAAAGCAACAGCCCAAGATGAAGCTTTTGCACTGCATGCGATGGGGATTATATTATCAAATAAATCTGGATTAATTATAGCCCATTCCAAAATTTGATGGCCCCCTAAAGATCCGCCAATTACAGTATTTATTTTGTTTATGCTGAGATGTTTTCTAAGCAATTCATGTGCATTGACAATGTCTCGCACGGTGATAGTTGGAAAAGTGGAATAGTAAGGTTTTCCTGTAATTTTATTGATAGAAAGTGGTCCGCTTGTTCCATAGCAGGAACCTAAAATATTCGCACAAACAATATAGTGCTTGTCTGGATCAAAAATTTTACCAGTCCCAACCAAACCTGACCACCAATCAGAAGGATCGGAGTTGGCGGTAAGTGCGTGGCATATCCAAATAATGTTGTTCGAATTCTCGTTCTTTTTGCCTAAAGTAGTATAAGCGATTTGGAGTTCGGGCAGCGTACCGCCCAACTCCAATTCAAAAGGCTTAGAAAAAGAATATGTTGCTTGAATTTTATTCATACTTTTCTTAAATAGAATTTGCATTATTTTATGGCAAGAAACGCTTGTTCCAAGTCAGCTTTGATGTCATCAATATGTTCTATACCAACCGAAATTCGCAACAGTCCTGGAACTACGCCAGAAGCAATTTGTTCCTGCTCAGATAGTTGTTGGTGTGTAGTTGAAGCTGGATGAATAATCAGGGACTTTGCATCACCCACATTAGCAAGATGACTGATCAATTTCAGGTTTTCAATCAGTTTGTCGGCTGCTTCACTTCCCTTTTTAAGTTTAAAAGTCATAACTCCACCATAACCCCGTTTCAGATATTTTTTTGCCAGATCATGATAGGGACTGGAAGTTAAACCGGGATATTTTACCAATTCAACCTGCGGATGATTTTCGAGCCACTTGGCTAATTCTAAAGCATTTTGGCAATGTCTTTCCACCCTTAAAGATAGGGTTTCGAGACCCTGAAGCAATAAAAATGCATTGAAAGGGCTTAAACTATTTCCATAATCACGCAATCCTTCAACGCGTGCACGAATAATAAAAGCTATATTGCCAAAGGGGCTTGATGATCCAAAAACATCCCAGAATTTCATTCCGTGATAGCCTTCTGAAGGTTCTGTAAATTGGGGGAATTTCCCATTTCCCCAGTCAAAATTTCCTCCGTCAACAATGACGCCTCCGATGCTGGTTCCATGGCCTCCAATCCACTTGGTAGCCGATTCAACCACGATATTTGCACCATGCTCAAGAGGTCTGAAAAGATAACCACCACAACCAAAAGTATTGTCCACAATTAAGGGAATATGATTCTTTTTGGCAACTGCTGCAATTGCTTCAAAATCGGGAATATTGAATTCTGGATTTCCAATGGTTTCGATGTAGATCGCTTTTGTTTTACTATCAATTGCTTTTTCGAAATTTTCCGCTTTATCTCCTTCTACAAATTTTGCAACGATTCCTAAGCGTTTGAATTGAACCTTAAATTGATTGTAGGTTCCACCATACAGAAAAGAAGTTGACACAAAATTGTCGCCAGAATCCAAAATATTTGTCAAGGCAATGAACTGCGCCGATTGCCCCGATGAGGTTGCCAAAGCAGCCAGACCTCCTTCCAATGCAGCGATTCTTTTTTCAAAAACATCGGTAGTTGGATTCATGATCCGGGTATATATATTGCCAAATTCTTTTAGACCAAAGAGATTTGCGGCATGTTCTGCGCTTTTGAATACATAAGATGTTGTTTGGTAGATCGGTACAGCTCTCGACAATGTAGCTGAATCGGGTTCCTGACCTGCATGTAACTGCAATGATTCGAAATGTAAATCGCTCATATTTTACTATTTAAAAATTAAATACTATATCTGTAAAATACTGAGGTAGAGTGATTTGCAAGAAAATCTTTAACTCTGGCTTTCTTAATTGAATAAGAAGCCTTCATGCTACTCTTATATAAGATGTTATACCTGAAACAATATTTGCCAGAGCAAATACTATTAAAATATAAATGACTACAATGTAGCCAGTCAATTAAGATTCTAATGATTTTTATCTTAATTATTTATATTTTCCCAATTATTTTTGGGATCAGGAATTAGCACCTTTTCAGTGAGTACTGAAGGTTGCTAGAGGATCATCGAGCCTGTTCTCTCGCCTCTTCTTTATAAATAATTACACCTTAAATGAATAAATTTTTATTAGGGGTAATTAATCTATGCAAAGATTGAAATTTATTTCGAATTATCAAAAATTATTTAAGATATTTAAGTCTTGCATTCAGAAAATATATTTCATCTATCTGATAAATAACTGAATAATAAAATTGTCCAATTCTTTATCAAATATTTGTATAGAATTTTTTTTTTCTAAAAAGAAATTCTACATTTACAGAAACGATATTACTCTATTATTAACTATTATTTCTGCTATGAAAACTATGAAATTTTATCTTTTGGCATTGCTTATTGCTGTGTCTTTTGCCTCCTGCAAAAAAGGTCCACAGAAGTTGCTTGTAAAGAAATGGAAACTTACAGAAATTGTAAGCCCTAAAATTAAAGATGAACAAACAAAAAAGCAAATGTACGCTTCGGTTACCTTTGATTTCAAAGAGAATGGTAACTATGATATTGCCGGACTAAAAGATGGCGGAGATCAAGGAAAATGGGAATTAAGCAAAGATGGAAAGACTTTGACTACTAAGTCTATTGATGGAAAAGGCGATATGTCTGTAATCGAGTTATTAACTGAAGAAAAGCTTGTACTTACGCAAGCCGATATGAAAATGACGATGGCTCCTTTGAATGTTAAATAGTTTAATTAAAAAAATAAAACGAAATGGGAATATTTGATTCAATCAATGAAGATTATAAAGACAGGTCATTTAACAGCGATGATGTCATTGCCTATTTGAATGATGAAGGAATTGATACTGATGATATTGAAGTTGAAGTCAGGGACGGAAAAGTTGTTTTACAGGGTTCTGTAAAAAGTATTAAAACAAAGAAAAAAATCTCAAGCTTACTCGAAGATTTAGAAGGAGTTACTTCTGTTTCCAATAAACTCAGCGTTCATGAAAGCAAAAACGATGATGAAGAGGAAGAAGAGGAAGAAGAGGAAGAGGAAGAGGAAGAAAGTAGTGAAGGTAATGTTTATACAGTCAAAAGTGGTGACACTCTTTGGGGTATTGCAACACACTTTTATGGAAACGGGAGCAAATATCCTGTCATTTTTGAAGCCAATAGACATGTTTGGCGCAAAAATGGTTATAAAGAAGATGCGAATATTTTATATCCCGGCTGGGTTTTGGTCATCCCTGAATTATAAGTTTTCTACTCATCAAATTTCAGTGAAGGCTGAAATGTATTTGGCAGCCTTCTTTTCTTTTCTTGATTCCTGACTTATTTCGTTTCTTTGATTAAATTTTTGAGTGCGGTTTCGCTTAATCCCGTGTATTTAATTATTTTTTCACAATTCATTTTTCATTGATTTTGGTTTGTAAGTATATATTTGAATTTGGATTTTCTCTGTGAAGTAGAATTATTCAAAACTATTTATCTTTGTCCACAAATTGTTACCAATTTTATTATGAGAGAAACATAGAAGGTTTTGAAAAATTCATCATGAACAGAGGAAAAAAGCATAAATTCTTCAACTTGGGATTTATTTTGCGAATACCGCTAATCCCATTTTCTTTACTGTATTTAGCGATTGTTACTACCCGTAACGTGCTATACGATTTGGGATTTTTTTCATCCAAAACTTTTTCCGTTCCAGTCATTTGTGTTGGCAACCTCACTACGGGTGGAACAGGTAAAACACCGCATGTTGAATTTCTTGTCAATTTTCTGAAAAGTCGGTTCAATCTGGCCGTATTGAGTAGGGGGTATTTGCGAAAGTCTAAGGGTTTCATCCTTTCCGATATGAATTCTACTGTTTCGGAAATTGGTGACGAGCCTAAGCAAATGAAAATGAGCTATCCTGATGTTGTTTTTGCAGTTGATAGAGATAGAGCTCATGGTATAGAAAAATTAACAAATCATAATAAGGCAAATCTTGTAATTCTCGATGATGGTTTTCAACATAGAAAGGTAACTCCTAAAATCAGCATTGTACTGATCGATTTCAATAAACCCTTGTTTAATGATTTTATTCTTCCTTTGGGTAATCTGAGGGAGCATAAATCGGGTATTAGTAGAGCAAAAGTTATTATTGTAAGCAAATGTCCACCAAATATTAATGATGAAGAAAAACAATTTTTTATAAAAAAGTTAAAGCTCAAGTCCGAAATACGAATCTTTTTCTCATCATTTGAATATAAGGGCTTCGTTTCCTTAGAAAACAATGCAAATAAAGTCATTCCATTGCATGATTTCCGTCAAAAATTCAACAACGTTGTCCTTGTAACGGGTATAGCAAATCCTAATCCTTTGAAAGAATATTTGTCGGACAATTTTACGATTAGTTCACATCTTCAATATACTGATCATTATCGTTTTAAGGCAGCGGATTTAAAAATTTTTATGAATAAAATGAAGTCTTCGCAAGAAAATCAAAAAGTCATCGTTACTACCCAGAAGGATGCTGTTCGTTTGCTGGAAACTCTCGGAATGACAGATGAATTGAGGAAAATGATTTATTATATTCCTATTTCTGTTTATTTTCCTTTTGAAAATGAAGAAAGAGATTTTCAAGAATTTTTACTTTCTTTGTTGTCCCATTAATGTATTTTTTCACTTATAAAAATTTTGAAATTGAAATTATCGATATTCATATCCGTACTGGTAGCACTCACTTTTTTATTGAATTCTTGTGAGAATTATCCAGAATATCCTGATACTCCGCAAGTACTTTTTAAAGATATTCGAATCACAGATACCATTGATGTTCTTGATAACCAACTCAAAATGGCCTTTCTAACATTAACTGTCATCGACGGTGATGGTGATTTAGGGTTAAGTCCCAGCGATACAGCTTTTCCTTTTCAACAAAATGGAGAAAATTATTACAATCTGTACATCGAAATGTATGGAAAAAAAAATCAGGTATTCAGTAAAATTGATTTTATCGTTCCGCTTTATTATCGCTTTCCATATATACCCAAAAGCAATGAGCAGGTGCAATCCGTGAAAGCAGACATGATTGTTGCCATTGAAAATGATTTGAATAAAATTGATTTTGATACCGTGATTTATAAAATTGTAATCAAAGACAGAACATTAAATGCAAGTGATACTGCTGTAAGCCCTGAAATCTATAAAAATCTAACTCCGCCCTATAACAAGAAATAGATGCTGCTGTAATTCTTTCTGGCACAAGGCGAAAAATTCAGGAAAACTCATGATCATCGGAAAAAAATTATGCTGATTTTATTCGATTTTCCAATCAATTTCTGAATCAAAACCCGATTTCAATTCAATGGCATCTTTGTATATTATCATTTTTTCTGGTTGAAGTTTTTTGGAGAGTTTTCCTGTATCCCATTTTCCATTTTTGTTCTTATCCAAGAAGGCTCTAAGTTTATATTTACCAGGTTGAAGTAATGCAATTTCATATTTTCCACCTTCATTTAGCAGCAAGCTTTGAAGTACTATATCCTTTTCCGTCATTAGTTCTGCAAAGTATGGGCTTTCCTTCATATCTACCTTCATTTTCAATGTACTGTAATATGCTTTTTCTCTATATGAAAACTGAACTTCGAATTTATCATTGAACTTTCCATAAATATCGGAAATAGATGCAGAATCTATCGTCAATTTGTATTGCTCATTTTCTTTCCATTTTGCTTCTATTTTGAATACCCGCTTCATACTGTCGATGCAGATTAATTTATATGGAAAGTCTTCAAAAATAGTATCTTTCATTTTGTAAAGATGAATATTTTTAGGATCGGGAAAAAACATGGGACTGGGAAAATTCAGTTTTATATCACTCTGATATTCAAGAATTTTAGAAGTAGTAACAGAAACCTGGAATTCTAAAAATTCGGTTTTTGGGGATTCATTTTTTTCAACTTTCTCTTTTTTGGGTTTTTGTTTGTCCGCTTTTGTGAAATAGAAATCAATCGTATCTATTTGGAGAATAAGCACATTGTTAGAGTCTGGTTTTTGGTATGAAATAGTAAAATGCAAAGTGTCTTGATTATACTTTGTAGAATCTTTTATCCAGACAATAATACTGTCCATTTTGGGGCTGAATTCTGTCAAAAAACTTGTATCCTCTTTTACTTGATTTAGTTCTCTAATACTTATTTTTTCTTCCATTGGAGTTCCCATGAAAATTTCTAATTTATAAGGAAGTTTTCTTTGACTCGATTTTAAAAATGGATTGTAATAATATTCTGTAAAAGAACTCATTACAAGATCTTTCGGAATATATTCAATCAATACTTTATGAACAATACTGTCTCTGGCGATGGTATCTTTTTCGGTCTTTTCGATGTGAATGGTATCTGTAAAATTTGTCCTCTTTATGCCTGGTGTAACCATAGAATCGAGGAATGCAATTTCCTCGCCCGGTTGATCAAAAATATAATTGGAATTCAAATCTTTGAAAGCAAAAATCTGGTATCGGTTTTTAGGAATATAAGGAATGACAAATCTTCCACTCGAATCAGTTTTCGTAACAAAATCAGGTTTTCTTTTCATTAAAACCGAATCGCTATCTGTCTTATACAGATAAACATAATGATCTAAAAGAGGTTTCCGATCAAAAGCAGAATAAAGATTTCCGGCCAAACCAAGCGTATCAATAACAGAACCCGTTGAAAACACAAAAGCGCCATCCTTCATTTTGTTGTCCTCGTTGTAATCGCCAATTACATTCTTGAAAGCGATAAAATAGGTTGTATTTTCTTTCAATGTATCCTGAATTGTAAATTCAATCTTTTTACCTCTTTCTTTGATTTCAAAATTCTTATTGAGCATGGGAGAAACAATGATTCCTTTGTCTGCATCACTTATTTGCACATATTCATTGAATTGCAAAACAATTTTTTTGTCCTGAAAATTTGTAGTGAAATTATTCGGCTCAGTCATTATCACAAAGGGAGAAATCGTGTCTTTAGGACCACCATCGGGAGAACCTATTTTTGCACAAGAACTAAATAAAAAACCGAACAACAGGCAAATTCCTAAAAGGAACGGAAGTTGAAAGAAAATGATGCGTAAATATTTCATCACAAAGATATTATGTCCAGTAGTATATTAAATTTCGAATTTCAAAAATAGAAATCTAAGCTGGATTAGACAAAAATTCGCTCTTGTTTAACTAATTTTAGGTATTTTTCATGAATCAAGGCTCGTATATTCGCTCGATTCCTTTTTTTTAAAAATTCTGAAGGGAAAGTGGGTTCGGGGATTCATCAAAAATTGAAAATTAAGTTTTAAAGTTACCTTTTATAACTATTTTGGTTGTATTGTTTTAAATACTAACTATTTAAACTATTTTTATTTTGAATAGTTTTTCTCAAACAATATTTTTTTTTGAATTATATTTCCAACTCAGCAAAATATTTCCATTTTTGTTTGATTATTTCTGAAAGAAATTTTAAAAATTTCGAATAGAATGAAATTCTTTGAATTGCAGTAAAACATCCTTTGAAAAAAAGAAATAAAGAAAATGAAAAAAAAGATTAACCTCAAAGCCATAACGCCTCACATTATTGCGGTGCTCTTATTTTTTGCGATTTCAGCAATTTATTTTGCTCCTTCCATGACGGGCAAAATGCTGAGTCAATATGATATTAAAATGCATAAAGGTAGTGCAAAAGAAATTGCTGATTACAGAGATAGAACAGGTCAAGAGCCTCTTTGGACGAACAGCATGTTTGGTGGAATGCCCGCATATTTGATTTCTATAAATTATAAATACAACCTCGTTAAATATGCTTACCGTTTTATTTCGGTAGGTTTGAGTGTTCCTACAAAATATTTATTTCTAAGTCTGGTTGGGTTCTACATTTTGTTGCTTTCCTTTAAAGTCGATCCATGGTTGGGGATAGCCGGAGCAATTGCATTTGGAATGTCGTCCTATTTCTTTATTGTAGAATCGGCGGGGCATAATTCCAAAGCTTTGGCAATGAGCTATATGCCCACCATTATAGCTGGAGTTATTCTTGCTTTCAGGGGAAAGATTTACTTGGGAGCCATCCTCTTTTCATTTTTTCTTGCGCTTCAATTATTAGCTGATCACGTGCAGATTACTTATTATACTTTCTTTATCATATTGATTGCGGGAATAGCGCAATTGTTTATTAGTCTGAAGGAAAAAAATATAAAGCAGTATATTCGAGCGATCGTTTTTCTTGGAGCGGGCATTGTTCTTGCAATTGGGTCACATTTTGCAAGTATCTGGAGCGTTTATGATTACGGCAAGTATTCAACCAGGAGCAAAAGTGAACTAACCATCAATGCTGAAGATAAAACGGGTGGTCTTGATCGCTCATATATAACAGGCTGGAGCTATGGAAAGCTTGAAACATTTAATTTATTGATACCTAACCTTATGGGGGGATCTTCCTCTGGCCAGTTAAACCAAGATTCTAAGTTTTATGAATTATTGATTCAAAGCGGCTATCCTGCAAACAGGGCAAAAAAAGAATTGAAAAGAGTGCCGCTTTATTGGGGACCACAATCAAGCACTTCTGGGCCTGCTTATGTAGGAGCCATCGTTTTTTTCTTATTTGTTTTTGGTTTGTTCTTGGTCAAAGGTAGCATAAAATGGTGGTGTCTCACGGCCACAGCCCTCTCTGTTCTTTTAGCCTGGGGATCCAATTTTCAATTTTTTTCCGACCTCTTTATTGATTACTTTCCTGGGTATAACAAATTTAGAAGTGTAACCATGATTTTGGTCATCGCTGGCTTGACAATTCCATTGCTGGGATTTTTAGCTGTGAAGCAAATTATTGATGAGGAAGTCGATCGAAAAGCCTTTTTTAAAGCATTAAAAATTTCTACGGGCATAGTAGGTGGAATATGTCTGATTTTCTTGATTCTCCCTGATATGATTTTCAAATTGGCTGGATATACACCCTATTATGGATTGGAAAAAACTGGCGAATTATCTGCTTTTGATGAAGCCTTGATTTCGGATCGCCGGGGTGTTTTAATTGCGGATGCTTTTCGTTCTTTGATCTATGTATTGCTTTCAGCAGTTTTAATCGCACTTTTCTATCTGAAAAAAATAAAAAAGACATGGTTTTATTCTGCTTTAATATTTCTTATTGTTTTCGATATGTGGACTGTAAACAGAAGATATCTGAACAATGATAATTTTGTATCAAAAAAAGATCAGGAAAATCCATTCAAACCCAGTAATGCTGATTTGGCTATACTTCAAGATAAATCCAATTATAGAGTATTGAATTTAACGGTAAGTCCTTTCAATGATGCAAGTACATCATATTTTCATAAGTCCTTGGGGGGCTATCATGGCGCTAAGATGAAACGCTTTCAGGAATTGATCGAATACCATATTTCTAAAAATAATTTGAAGGTGTTGGATATGTTGAATTGCAAGTATATCATCGCTGATACAAAAGAAGGTCCTATGCCGCAAATAAATCAATCTGCTTTGGGTAATGCTTGGTTTGTTGATAATGCCAAAATTGTTCAAAACGCTGATGAAGAAATAAAATCGCTTACAGATTTCAATCCCCGTAAGGAAGCTATTGTGGACAAAAGATTTGATAATCAATTAAAAGGATTTTCACCTTCTATCGATAGCAGTGCTAGCATCAAATTGGTAAAATATGAACCCAATTATCTGAAATATGAATCCAATTCCAAATCGGAAAAAATTGCAGTTTTTTCTGAAATTTACTATGATAAAGGCTGGGAAGTAAAAATCAATGGCAAACCCGCAGATTATTTCAGAGCAAATTATATTTTAAGATCGATGAGAATTCCTGCCGGAGCAAATACCATAGAATTTAGCTTTAAACCCAAGAGTTATTATGTGGGTGAAAAGGTTTCTTTGGCTTCCTCTTCTATTCTTCTGATTTTGCTTGTTCTTGTTTTAGGGTTGGAAATTAAAAACAACAAAAATATTTTTATCGAAGAATTGGAAAATGAAAATCCTGAAAATATAGAGAAATCTCCAAATGCGAAACATAATAAAAAATGAGTTTGGTATTTAATCTAACTGCGGTATTTCTTAGCATTGTATTCGTTGTAATTCTAACTTCTAAACTGAAATTCAACTCATTTATTTCTTTGCTTTTAGCTTCCTTATTGCTTGGAATATTCACGAGTGATTTAGGCAAAGTAGTAGAAGTTCTGAAGCATGGTTTTGGCGAAACGCTCGCACATATCGGATTAATCATTATTTTGGGCACAACGATTGGCGAATCATTGGAAAAATCTGGCGGTGCAAAAAGTATCGCCGCTTTCATTCTAAAACTTACTGGCGAAAAAAGAACGACCCGGGCTATGTTTATTTCGGGATTTGTAACCGGAATGCCTATTTTTTGTGATTCTGGATTTATTGTTCTGAGTGGAATATCAAAATCACTGGCTTTGAAATCGGGTGTATCTCGAGCCATTTTGTCCTCTGCATTGGCAGGTGGTTTGTATGTGGTTCACTGCCTAATCCCACCACATCCGGGGGCAACTGCTGCAAATGGGCTTCTTCAATCCAACATAGGAATGCATATTATTTGGGGATTGGTCATTGCTATTCCAGTTAGTATTGTATCATATCTTTGGATTAAATTCTTAGCAAAAAAAGAAAAACCTGTAACTGTCACCAATACAAATATGATTGATGAAGAATCGGAAGTTATGCCTAATCCGCTCAAAGCTTTGATGGTTATATTTATACCCTTAGTGTTGATTTCAATCAAAGCAATTGTTTCGATTTTTGCCAAAGGAGAGGTTTCTGGCATATTTAAAATCATAAATTTTGTTGGCGATCCTACAATTGCATTGCTGATCGGGGTTGCTGTATCTTTTGTTTTATTAAAGAAAATCAATATAAGAGAAGTGAATGGTTTGCTCAATCAATCGATTGAGAAAGCAGGCCCCATCATTGCCATCATTGCTGCCGGGGGCATGTTTGGCGCTATAATTAAATCTACCCAAATTGGAACACAATTGGGTGAAATTCTGGCTTTAACAGGTCTGGGGATCTTTATTCCTTTCCTAATTGCTTCTTTATTCAAAACAGCACAAGGTTCCTCTACGATTGCAATCATTACGGCTGCCTCAATTGTTAATCCTATGTTATCCAATTTGGGTTTAGATTCTGAAATGGGCAAGATTTTTACCCTACTGGCTCTTGGAGCTGGATCTATGATGATTTCGCATGCCAATGATGCATTCTTTTGGGTTATTGCAAAATTTGCCGATTTAGACACCCAACAAACTTTAAGATATTATACAAGTCTTTCTGTGGTTATGGGGTTATCCGCTATCTTCTTCATTTGGGTACTTTACATGATTGTTAGCAACTATCAAATCTAAACTGACAACGGATTGCTGAAGCCGTAAACAAGTAAGCAAATTTAATATTACCCAAGATGAAAAGAAAAATTACAATTTTAACTTTATTGATTTTAACATTTGCAAAGTTACAAGCCCAAGACTATCAAATTAGTTTTGCAGGTAGTGGAGATACAACAACTGTAGAAACCGTGCAAGTTCAAAACTTAACGCAGGATACAAGTTTAAATATTAGCGGTTCAGACGTTTTACGTCTTCAGTCAATTGTAACAGGTATAGAACAAATAACTACAAATGGAAATAATTCATTGTTTATTTATCCAAACCCAATGTTGAGTAGTAGTTTTATTGAGTTTGAAATTGACAAAACAAGTCCTGTAATAATTGATTTGTATGATATTAGCGGAAAAAAAGTTAGCTCATATCAAAACTCCTTACAAGCAGGTAAGCAAACGTTTAAAATTTCCGGATTAAATTTCGGAGTATATACAATAAATGTAAAATCAGACAACAATACTTATACAAGTAAAATAATAAGTAATTGTAAGAATAATGGAAATGCAGAGATTGCTTTTGTAAACAGTAGTATTCAAGCGAATAAGGCCTCATTAAAGAATACAAAGGCTACTGTTTACATGCAGTATAATGCAGGAGACACAATTTTATTGAAAGGAATATCCGGAAAATACATCAATACATTAGTTTTTATTCCTGAGGGCAACTCTACGCAAACATTTAATTTTGTTGAATGTACGGATATTGACGGCAACAATTATGGCACTGTTACCATTGGTACACAAGTGTGGATGACTGAGAATTTAAGAGTAACCCATTTCCGAGACGGTGTCGCCATACCCTATGTAACCAACAATTCGGATTGGGCCCTAAATTGTCGAGACCGTAAACAATATTGTTGGTACAACGACGACGAGTCCAACAAAACCACTTACGGAGCTCTATATAATTATTATGCTTTGCTTTCGGAGTTTGAAAATATTGCACCCGAGGGCTGGCACGTAGCCACAGGTGACGATTGGTCAATTCTGAATACCTATTTGGGTGGCGGCACTGTAGCAGGGGAAAAAATGAGAGAACGAGGAACAACACATTGGAGCAGCGACAGAGGCAACAACAGTAGTGGTTTTAGTGCTTTACCTTCTGGTTATCGCTGGGACGGCGACCTCAGCGGCTATTTCTCAGGAATTCGCGCTAAGGCCTACTGGTGGAGTGCATGGGAGGGCGTTACCGGTGCTGGCAACGCACCTATCTGGAACATATCGGGGTCAAATCTCCAGCATGATGAATTCCCTAGGGGGTTCGGAATGGCAATTCGTTGCGTGAAGGACTGACAAATTGATTTTTTTATATGCCAGCAAAGCCGAACAAGTTTTTTTGGGTAATATGTATGTACACGAATATGTTAATTTTTGTAATCGTGATAGACCTAATTAAAGCAATGAAAAAGAAAAGTTGCTAACATGCGGTAGACCGATTATGCTGGATTCCTGTAACTCGATAGTTTTGTGCTGTTTACGGGCTTTTGTGCCTGTCGATACAGAAGTGCTGTTAAGATACTGAAAGCCAGCACAACGGCTACCGCTATCCGGCATCCCATAATAAGTTTTCAAAATAGATTATTTTCATCCTTAAATCCGCAAGATAATTTATAAGTACATTAATATAAGACTTTTACAATCAAAATCTTTCACTTATTTGAGTGAAAGAAATATCGAAAAATATTATAAAAAAGACG
>Ga0316607_1000145_pt1 | contig 29170 bp, 24 predicted proteins | sample MIS2016062E_MG_FD_207674 | JGI IMG/M metagenome (GOLD analysis project Ga0316607, IMG submission 207674) | Microbial mat bacterial communities from Middle Island sinkhole, Lake Huron, Michigan, United States - MIS.2016.062E | ecosystem: Environmental > Aquatic > Freshwater > Lake > Sediment...
GAAAGAACCCCTACAGGATTAATCAATTGCAGGGGCTCTTTCGCCAGCCCTATTCAATTCTCACCGATCAGATTCCTAAACCCGCCCCCCAATGCGCGATCGCCTTTCTGGATGGGAAGCGCGATCGGGTTTTTCCCTCCACGTTTATCTGGGGTAAAAGAAGCGCGATCGGTTTAGATCAATGTGGGGGCGATCGTATTGGCCACGAAAATATCGCGATCGCTATGGGTTGGTGGGGTTGGGGCGGGTTTATATAATTTGTCGATTGGTGTCAAATATCTAGGCGAACCCGCCCCTACAGGATTAACGAATTGTAGGGGCGGGTTCACCCATCAATTCTGTCACCCACAGATAATCCCGATAAACCCGCCCCCACCCAACCGTGAAACTGGCTACCACAATGCACCTAATCGCGTTTTTCCATCCACGTTTATCTGCGGTAAAAAAAGAGCGATCGCCTTTCTGGAGGAGAAGGGCGATCGCCTTTATTTATCTTGCCCTAAAAACTGGCATAATGTTTAGCGATTAACTCTCTAACTAACGGTAATAACTCAAAAGTAATTTTGACAAACGCTACTTTCTGGGATATAATTAAAGTGTTCCCGTCCCTTTGCCACAATTTTAATGTCTGCTTATGCCCAAAAAGATTCGAGAACTCAAAAGCCTGCTGCTAAAAACTGGGTTCACTTATCTTTCGGCAAAAGGCAGTCATACCAGATGGGTTCATCCTTTACTACCTAATGAACCAATTACCATTGCTGGAAATGACGGCGATGATGCGAAACTTTATTTAGAGAGAGAAGTTAACCGAAAACTAGGAATATTGAAAGCAATTGAACAAGAGGACTCTGAATTATGAAATTACCTTATATCATCGTTATTCAATGGTCTGATGAAGACAACTGCTACCTAGTTAACTTACCTGATTTTCCATCCCAGCAGTTCCACACTCACGGAGATACCTACGAAGAAGCTTTGAAGAATGCAGTAGAGGTATTAGAGCTTTTAGTTGAAGAATACCAGGTAGACGGTAAATCTCTTCCAAAGCCTAAAACTATAGCAGAAAAATTCCTATTTGCTTGATACAGAGGTTTGAAGCGATCGCCCTTCTCCCCTCGACGTTAATCTGCGGTAAAAAAAAGAGCGATCGCCTGATAAACCCGCCCTACAGGCATGGTAAAATGTTGGATAAAATTCATTAGTCCTGGACGCAAAAACCCGGTTTCTTAACGTAATTGCGTCATTTGAGCTTGAAGAAAATCGCGAGAAACCGGGTTTTTTAGGCTGATAGTGCGTCCAGGACTGTTCATGCTAAAATATTCAATAAAATCTGTATGGGCGGGTTCACCGATGAATCTTGCCACCCACAGATCATCTTTATAAACCCGCCCCCACCCAACCAACAACCCCGATCGCCTTTCCCCACCAAACCGTAAAATTAAATTAATTCAATTAATCATTAAAATATGTCAACACTAATCCTAACCCGAATCTTCCTCGCAACCGCGGCCCTCTTCGGAGGTTTATCCGTCGCCGGTGGCGCCTTTGCTTCTCACGCTTTAAAAGCTCAATTGACCGATCGCGCTTTAGAAATATTTGAGACAGGTGCACGCTATCAAATGTATCACGCCCTGGCCCTATTACTCATTGCATTACTCTTGAGCCGCCCCGAACAATCTCAAACCTTTTTCGCAGTTGCTGGATGGGCTTTTATTGCCGGCACAGTTATCTTTTCAGGTAGTTTGTACGCCCTCAGTCTGACTAACATCAAATGGCTGGGCGCAATTACCCCCTTGGGAGGAGTTGCTTATATTCTCGGTTGGGTATCTTTGGCTGTTGCAGCTTGGAGTTTTAAATAAAAAGTCGCAATTACCAATTTCCAATGCCCAATTTCCAATGCCCAATGCCCAATTCCCAACGCCCCATTCCCTAATTCTCAAACACATCACTAGAAAACATCTCTGTCACAGTACGCAAATAAGGTAAAAATACCATTAAATCTTCAGCAGAAAGGCGATCGGATATTTCCCAAAACAAAATCAGCAGCATATCCTGCACTAACTCCCAACTTACATGAAGTTTGGGGTACAACATCACACACATTGGAAACAATTCTTGCTGTATCGGGCGAAAGCTACTTTCCAAAACGCACCAGCACAAATAACTTTGAAAAATCTCAATATCCCGAATGCCAGAAGTTTTTACCTCGGAATCTGTCAAATACCCGCTACTGCTGCGGTAACTTTGATGTTGCGAAATAACCCGATCGTACACTGCACTAGCAATCTGAGTAGTGTGTGGCAACAAGTGCACAACCGCTAATAGGGCTTTTGAATTCGCGGGGAGATTCGCAGCAGCGAGGTTAATCTCGCCGTAGGGAATGTGCAGGTAGTCGTCTACAACTTTTAAGTATGGTGCAAATTGCGTCCGCCCTGACTCCGAAAGACATCCTAACAAGATTTTTTTGGTGTATTGAAACTCCAATGTCACAAATCCGAGAACTAACACATCGACTTGCGAATATTTCCGCCTCACCTCAATAATATCTCTTCCCACCACCACTGACAAGCGGAAAACCGATTCTCGATCGCCGTAAGCGTCTATTGCTTTACGATACAAGTTCCGAGTGTCGGCTATAATTTCCAAGGGATTAATTAAGCTTGGATCGATTCCCTGACACTCTATTTGTCCCCCTAAAATAGCCTCTACTCTATTCCAAGCTATCTCGCTAGCTACTTTCAGTGTATCGGTCAATTTGTCAACTATTTTGGCTCGATTTGCCTCAAAATTTATTGACTCTGGATTTTGGGGGATGAGGCGCAGCCTTTCGTTTTTCCCAGCCCCCACTACACTGTAATATTTTTTTGCCCAGCTAACTGCTAAGGAATTAGCACTAACGCCGTCTGAATTAGCCTCAGAGAGTTTGTGACTGTCTAATCTGGCGATACCCTGTGACAGTAGAGTTTGCCGATGTTTGTTTTTTTCGGCGGCAGATAAATTGTTTAAATCTACCTGTGAAAGATTAGTCATCTGAAACCTCATTTTTTTGTACAGCAGGCGATCGATTCTCCAAATTTTTCAAGTGGTTAACTACAATTATGTACGTGAGATCTATGACAAACATCCGCCATTGTGCTTAAGTCGATCAGCCAAATGGCTGTACTACAAATCACATTGGTAGCAAACGCGACACTGTTTTGACTACCGTGCAGATCTCTTGGTCTCAGGACTTACCCAAAAAGACTCAAGAAACCGGGTTTCTTAAGGAAAATTTAGCTTTTTAATTCTTCAATTCTCGAATCTCAAATCTCAAATTCTTAGGATTCCATTTTTGATAAAACATTAACATCTTTTACCCGATTCTTTTATAAAGAAAGAGTTAAATTATGGATTAAGATAAGATTTATGTTAATCACAGACCGATCATTGCAATTTTGTTGATTCTCTGATTTTGTCCAGGGATCAGTCAATAAGGCTCCGTAGCAGCTTATAGTTTTACCTAGGTACTGGCTTGGTACCAAAAGTACAAGGCCGATACGCCTCGACAGCATAGGCTTCTAGTACGATTGATTACATCTAAAATCAAAAGGAGTGGCGAAAATGAGCACCAGCAGCAATTCAACAGAAATCAAGTTCGGAACCGACGGGTGGCGCGGACTTATCGCCCATGACTTTACTTTTGCTAATGTGCGTAAAGTAACGCGGGCGATCGCCAGTTATCTCGAAACAGCTTACACAAAAGACCGCCCAGTTCTAGTATCATACGATACCCGCTTTCTGGCAGACGAATTCGCCCGCACCTCCGCTGAGATCCTCGCAGATTTGGGATGGACAGTCATGGTGGTCGATCGCGATTGCCCCACACCAGTTATTGCCTACAGCGCCAAGCATTTAAACTCCGCCGGAGCCCTGATGTTCACGGCTTCACACAACCCCGCACCTTACTGCGGCATCAAATACATCCCCGACTACGCGGGCCCGGCTACCCCGGAAATTACTGATACAATTGTAGCAAATATTGCTGGTGCTTCTGATGCCCCAGCGATCGGCAGCCACAACGATAAAATTTCTAGTTTTGACCCGAAACCCGAATATCTCAAGTTTCTCTATACCTTGATCGATGTCGATCGCATTCGATCGGCTAAATTGAAGGTCAAGTACGATGCTCTCTATTCCACTTCTCGCGGCTATCTCGACCTGGTTTTGGAACACTGCGGCTGCGATTTGGAGAGTTTTCACACCTACCGCGACGTGCTGTTTGGCGGCGGAATGCCGGAGCCCAAGGGCGAACAATTAGTTGAGTTAGTCGAAGCTGTTAAAAAAGATTCAGCAGATTTGGGCTTGGCGACGGATGGCGACAGCGATCGCTTTGGGATTGTTGACGAGTTGGGAAATGTCTTGACTCCAAATACTGTGCTATTGCTGCTGGCGCGTCACTTGGTCAAGAATAAAGGCTTAACAGGGGCGATAGTCCGTACCGTCGCCACTACCCACCTCTTGGACAATTTAGCCGCCAAATACGGTTTGACAATCTACGAAACCGCAGTCGGCTTTAAATACATCGGCGAAAAAATGCGAGAAACAGCCGTACTCATCGGCGGCGAAGAATCCGGCGGTTTGAGCGTTTTAGGCCACATCCCCGAAAAAGATGGGATTTTGGCTGATATGCTGGTCGCAGAGGCGATCGCCTACGAAGGCAAACCCCTTTCTCAGCTAGTCGAAGAAGTCATCCGCGAAGCCGACGGCCCCCTGTACAACCAGCGTCTTGACTTGCACCTCGAAGACGCGCACAAAGCAGCCGTTTTAGCCTCTTTTACCAACAACCCGCCCTCGGAAGTAGCTGGTATTGGTGTTAAGGAAATCGGCCGCAAAGACGGAATTAAGCTCTATCTTGAAGACGGCGGCTGGATACTTTTGAGGCCTTCAGGGACTGAACCTTTGATGCGCGTTTACATGGAAACAAATTCAGTGGAAAAAGAAGCCAAAATCGCCGCACACATGAAACAGGTAATTGCTCAATTAGAACCTGTGTGAACTCCCACTCTTTTCAACACCCAGGCTTACCCCTTGAGTTAGAAAATGCCAAGATTTAGGCAGCAAATATAATTATAAGGTGTGCAGTGCACACCTTATACCAAATAAATTCCGATCTACACTCCCTTTCTTTTCTTTTCTTTTCTTTTCTTTTCTTTTCTTTTCTTTTCTTTGTGTCCTTCGCGTCTTCGCGGTTTATTTGAAAAATCAAAAAACTATATATAGCAACCGCCAAGGCTGTTAAGGCGATGAGAGTCATTGCTCCCTTCGACCCTTCGACTACGCTCAGGGCGACGCTCCGCTCAGGGAGCAATGACCTTCTTCGCCTTGGCGACTGCTATATTTGTAATACAATTGGATTCCTGGCAGTTGGAAAATTTTATTTTTATGAAGTTAAAAAAAAACCTCAAAATTTCGGATATTTCCTTGACTTTTCCGAACTTCTTGTGGTATGCTACTTAATAATGGGATATTTGCAAAAATAATATTTTGACACGGATTTCGATTATGAAGCAACTATATCAGATTAACGATTGATTTGTCAACCCCTTTTATGAAAACAATTCCTTTGCTCGCCATGAGTTTTTTACTAGCATTTTTGGTCAGTGCGATCGGCATTCTCTCAGTACAGAACGCCCAGCCAGTATCCTTAAACTTTATCTGGTTCCAATCCATACAAATGCCCGTAGGAGTAGTATTAGCCATTAGCCTTAGTGCGGGATTGATCGGAGGTGCAATTCTTCAACCGCTATGGATACTTTCTGCTTCACAGCCAGTTAATAACAGAGCAGAACTGGAGGAAGAAATATAATCTGCTATAAAGAGTAAACCTGACCGTCAATCAACAGCCTCGTAATTCCCTTAGCTTGCAAATAAGGCGCTGCTTTTTGCAGCATCTTGCCATCAGGAATCTTAAAAACCCTTTGATCGCGAGTCGCAAATCGCTCAGCAACTCGGTGGTTATCAAAAACTGGCAGAGTTTTCTCGCGAATTTCGAGCGGAGGAATCTGACCTAGTTCGCCAAAAGCTTCCAGAGGCCTAGTGATTAACTCCCCAGCCCGATCGACTACCAAATAGCAAATTTTCCGAAGAGACGCTTGGCTTAATGGCAAAACTTGAATCAGCGTTTGCGCCCCAAGCTCGATCGATTCACCGGACGATCGCACACCCAGCAGACCCCCCCCAAACAGAGAGTCTTCATCCTCCAAATCCTCCCCGTCAAAATCATCTAAATCACTATCATCCTCATCCTCATCCTCATCCTCGTCCTCATCCTCGTCGAAATCGCTAAAATCTTCACCAGCTAGCAGTCCTTCTTCTGGCAGCATTGCCTTTAAGTCCTCACTCACAGCAACGTAATCACTGCGATCGCCAAGATTAGCGACCCCGGCTTCTGCTCTGTCAGAAACATCCAAAGCTGAATAGAGATCTCCTCGCTCCCCCATGTCAGCAACTGGTTCAGAGGCTGATAAAGACGGCTTTCGGATCTGAGGTCTCGAATTAGAGATTGACTGCGGAACACTCGCAGATAAAGGCTCTGAGACCCTTGGAGATGAGGAATCGTCCACTGTCACCTCCGTTGTCTCTTGAGAAATAATTGTGCGATCGGGCAAACGCTTTTGTTTTTGCTGGACACAAGATTCGTATTCCGGCTCCGACAAAGCACTCTGAAGGAGGCGCCTGACTGTCGAACTGCTCACCCCGTAGCGCTTTGCCAGAGTGATAGTATTCTCATCCGACTGTCGGTACAGCCTGATGATTTCGCGTTGATCTGAATCCGAGAGTTTTTTAGGCGTCATGCCAAGATTTCCAGCAAAAAGACCTGTCCAAGCCCAGCCTAACCGTCAACGAACTCTGAATTTGGATTGAGAGTTAATTTCAATCTGAGAAATGTCGGCGAGGGCTACAAAGCTTTTGCAAGCCCTTGGGCTTGCCAACAATCCTCAATCTCAAATCCTTAAGCAGCGCGCCGACTGCGCCTGCTTTGCCGAGAACGGGTTGAGATGTCATGTTCCAAGACAGCTCCTATTCCGAACAAAATGGCGCTGAAAACAAAAAAGACTTCCAACAAATTGCCACTTTGGTAAGTACCCTCCCCTTGAGTATCTCGCCACTTAAAGTACATATCCGCGATGTACAGCGAAAAAGTTGCAGCCGCAATCATCCGCCAAGATTGGGAAAAACGTCCTCCCCAAAACGCCAGCAGCAGTGCAGTAGCAATAATCAGCAGAAAAACGTCCCCCACGATGTAAAACAGATTGATCCCATAGGCATAGGGTGACAGTTGCTTGTCTAGTGCCATAACCCATGCGGGAGCTTGAGTTTTTTCTGCTTCTTCTGCTTCTGGTACAGACTTAGCAGCAGGCGAGGTCAATCCTTTTGCCTTTGACTTGGGCGTGTCCTTCAAACCAGGGGCTTTGGCTGTTGCTACCGTTGAATCAGGTGCAGTTTTTGTCACTACTTCCTCAGTCGATGCCGGAGCTAGCCCTAGCTTTACCCTCCAAAAGTCAGGTGCCACCACCCAGAGCGCTATCGCAATCCCGAAAGCAGCTATTGCCGATAACAGACCCCACTGCCAAATTTCTAGATTCAGCCGCTTGGAGGTAACAGCCACAACCATGCCCCCGATCAGTACCACATAGCTGCCCAGATAAAACGCATCTGCTGGGGACACGTCCGGATCCATCCGGAAGTAGAGTTCCCAAATGCCAAAGATCACGCCGCCGATAAAGTAGAACAGCATCCCCAGACCAATTCCCAGCCAGACGTTGCGCCCGCTGACCATTTGAGGGCTTTGCCAGTTCCTAAAACAGACTAGGCCCGCTCCGAAGTATGCCCCGCATTCAAATACATAGGTCCCGATCGAGTACCAAAGTGGCAGGCCCTCTTCTTGCGTGAGGGGGACGCTGAACAGCAAAAAAAACAGCAGCGCCATGACAGCCCAGACTATGCCGACTATGACTAGGGTCTGTGCTGACAATAATGTTGGTGATGTAGATGACTTTTCTGAATTGCTACTCATAGGGTTTCCATGTGTCCTATCCTGAACCTTGTGAAGGATCATTGCCTCTATGTAGGTGGCTTCCAAACGAAGTTAACAATTTGGTTGCTTTTACAAGTTGGCAATCCAACCTGCCGATCACGTACCTCCTACAGTCATGACAATTGTCTAAGCCCAATTGTCTAAGCAATTGTCAAAGATTTTTATGATGCGATCCACAACTTGTTGAGGGCCGATTGTTTGAGCCAATCGATAAACTGATTACGCTCCTGTGCTGGCATATCTTCCAGCACGTCGCTCACTCCCTCAGCAAAGTCGGTATTGCCAAAATATGATTTGCCCAAACGGTGCAGTTCTTGCAACAGGGTCTTGAGATGCTGCTCTTGCCACGGGGGGAGCTTCTGTCCTTTTAAGGGACTAACGGTTAGCCAATTTTTGATGGCATCAGGGGAGTCGGCCTGGGGGAAGTTTCCCTGCTGTAATACCTTGGCGATGTCTTTCTGAAACGATGTGGCTTGTCTTGCGCCTAGGAGGTCTTCTACATCGAAATATACTGCTTGGAGCAGCAGCAGACAAGCCTGTGCGTACAGGGGTGCTTTGGCTGCGCCTGTTTCTGTCGGTTCTTCGCCGACTAGCTGGTCTAGTCGAACTTTGCCCCAGACGCTATATCTTTCTGGCTCTTCGAGCAGCACGCAGGCTTTGCCTTTGTTGTCGGTTAAGTCCCGCCACAAGGCTCTGGCTTCTTCTGCTTGTTTGCCGTTGTATGTGCTGATTAGGCGAAATGTCTGCCCCTGATAATTGAGTATGGGGATTTGCTGATCCCGTTTTGGATGTTGAAAATTGGTGATTTCAACGTCCTGCCGTTTCAGAATAAACATGACACTGCGATTTGACTCCTGTCATTCCCGTGGTGCTGTGGTTGTAATTGTAATCTCTAATCAAGTATTTCTATTGGTGGACTTTTTGGACTAGGTTATTTTTGAGCTGCGATCGCGCTCTCCTTTTCACTTTACCCTAGTTCATGTCTTATGATCTGGTTTTTTTATAGATGTGGTTCGGTGCGATTCGTTTAACCTAAATGGGTAGAAATACCCAAGGACGGTTAGCCTAACCAACTGGTTAGTATAACTGAATACATATCTAGGTGTCGGATTCACAAGTCCCTAGTCCTAGCCCGCCAGCGGTAAAAGCATATCCCCTATCTTGTTGGATAGCAACCAACAGAGTAAAGCGGGGATAAAAGGCAGAACCTACTGGTAGCCGAAACTGGTAACTGCTGAGCAAAAGTCCCTGTGCAGCGAAAGCAGTGCGATTCGTTTGACCTAAAATGAGGTTAAAAAGCTTATGGGACGGTTAGCCTAACTGCTCAGGCAGTTAGAGACAACTGATTACATTTGTAGGTGAGATTATGTTAATCAAGTCCTATCCCTCAAGTGCCGAGGTGAAAGCGTAACCCCTAATTTATTGGGTAGCAACCAACAGGTTAAAGCGGGGTTAAAAAGCAGACTACTGGTAGCCGAATCTGGTAACTGCTGAGCAAGAATCTAAGCGTAACGAAAGTGAAGATGTGTCTAAACCATCGAAAGCTACAATGGTCAAACGGCTGAGTAAGACCAAGCCAAAAGGCAAGGATAGGCATTAGCGATTTTCTAATCGACTAATAAGCACCGCCCATAAACCCGGTGGATAGCATCACGCTAAGGATTCAAAAATGTGTAATCGGAACGAAGTAAACCCTATATATCTCTGGAGAGGTCGAAATCCAGTAAGTAGCTAACGAACGATATAAAGGGGAGGGATTGTATCAGAAGCAAAAGTCTCATCGTAATGATGTGAATAGGCTGACGGATACAAGGTAATTCCAAAGGAATCGAACAAGTAGCAATACAAATGTCTAATACGCTGAATAATCAGACGGTGGAATGGAAAGACATTAATTGGCGCTAGCTAGAATGGGTAACTTTTAAGTTGCAAAAGAGAATATTCCAAGCGAGTGAACGTGATGACGTTAAAGCAGTTCGCAAACTGCATGGATACCCTGATTAGGTCTTGGTCTGCAAAATGTATCGCAGTTCGTAGGGTAACACAAGATAACCAAGGAAAAAATACTGCTGGTGTGGATGGCGTTAAATCGTTGAACCCAAAGCAGCGTATTAACCTGGTAGGAAAGTTAAAGTTAACTGGCAAGGCAAAACCCACTCGTAGGGTTAATATTCCCAAACCAGGAACAACTGAAACCAGACCATTAGGAATACCCACAATCAACGACCATGCTTTGCAAGCGTTAGTTAAACTAGCGTTAGAACCAGAATGGGAGGCGAAATTTGAGCCTAACAGTTATGGTTTTAGACCAGTTCCTGTCACGATGCAGTTGAAGCAATATTCAATAGTATTAGGTACAAAGCAAAATTTGTGCTAGATGCTGACATTGCTAAATGTTTCGACCGTATAAACCACAAAGCATTACTCTCAAAAATAAATACATACCCCACCTTAAACCACCAATTGAAGGTCTGGCTCAAGGCAGGGTACTGTGAGAATAGTTCACTATTCCCCACTAATGATGGTACACCACAAGGCGGGGTGATATCACCTTTACTGGCAAATATTGCCTTACATGGTATGGAAGAGTGCATTAAACAGTACGCGGAAACATTAAAAGGACAAAAACGGGATCACCGTAAAGCCTTAAGCCTAATCCGCTACGCCGACGACTTCGTAATCATCCATCAGGATTTAAGCGTAGTCAAGAAATGTCAAGAGATAATCGCTGACTGGTTAAGTGGCATGGGCTTAGAATTAAAACCAAACAAAACAAAATTAACCCACACCATTAACGAATATGAAGGAAATATTGGGTTTGAGTTTTTAGGGTTTCACATTCAGCAGCACAAAGTAGGAAACTATCGATGCGCCAAGAATGGAAGTGGAACCTTACTAGGTTTTACAACGATAATCACCCCTTCCAAAGCCAAAGTAAAAACGCATCTAGCTAAGATTGCCGACGTAATGGATGCCCATAAGACCGCCCTCAAGCCGCCCTTATTAGCAGGCTAAACCCGATAATCCGAGGCTGGTCAAACTATTACTCAACAGTCGTCAGTAAAGACATCTTCTCAAAGATAGATAACCTGATGTGGGATAAATTAAGAGCTTGGAGTAGAAGCAGGGGGAAGGGTAGCATCAATAAGGACAAATACTGGCGAACAGTAGGAGACCGTAATTGGTGTTTCAGTGCAGAGGACGGAATGGAATTACTCAACCATAAAAGTACGCCAATCGTAAGGCATATAAAGATAAAGGGAGAGGCTAATCCCTATGATGGAAACTGGATTTACTGGAGTAAGCGACGTGGGGAAAGCCCAGATACATCGAACAGGGTTGCATCCCTAATCAAACGTCAAAAAGGTATCTGTTCTCACTGCGGTTTGTACTTTACAAGTACAGACATTGTAGAAGTTGACCAGATCAAACCAACATCATTATGTGGAAAGGATACCTAGGATAATCTACAACTTCTGCACAAACATTGTCATGACACAAAGACAGCAACAGACGGGTCACTGCACTTAAAAGAACGTGCCAAAACCTGATAGTTGGTCTTGAATCGTATCCATAAGTGCGATTCGTTGAAGAGTGAATCACGGTGAAAGCCCGCACATAACCCTTCCAGTCACAAGGCTGAACTCTCGGTCTGATCAGGGTGCAAGTCCCTTCTGCCAGACTCAGGTATGACTCCCTATCTGCCCACACCGACCAAGCTCGATTCTTGGGGAGTGAAGCTGGGAACAGGACGCAATCAGACATCTATTGTGGGGTGACACTGGCGTTAATGGGGAGTTCCCAATGGTGAAACTGAGCCTAGAAAAGTAACTTATACGAAAGCGGGACACAGACCATCAATCCCGACTTCACTGGAGATTATTCCCGCCGAGTCATCTTACCGACATCGGCAAGAGTCCAGGGAATTCAGTAGTTAAATTGGCTACGCCTAAAGGAACAAACAATCAACCGAGGGAACGAATAAAAACGAATTGAGGGTCAAGGGGAAGTCGAGCCCCAAGTAGGCTAGATGAGCAGCGGAACCCCCTCAGTTCGGGTAGGACAGACCGTAATTGGCCTGAGGTGTTCAGAAAACATAAGTTAGAGCAGAGCATGATTAGACACAACAGCAATGAAGCGTGAATCTTGGAAGACGTTACCTTGGAAGAAATTCCGACGGGACTTATTTCGCCTACAAAAACGAGTGTTTAAAGCGATTCAAGTTGAAGACAAGCAAAAAGCAAAGTCCCTTCAAAAGCTAATTCTGAAATCTACGGCTGCAAGAATGTTGGCGATACGTCGAGTAACTCAACTAAATACTGGCAAAAAGACTGCGGGAATCGACGGAAAAGCCTCACTCACATTCGAGGAGAGGTTTACGCTGAGTGAAGAACTCAGAACCGAAAGTAACAACTGGAAACACCAGAAATTACGTTCAATACCAATCCCCAAGAAGGATGGGAGTACCCGCCTCCTCAAGATACCGACTATTGCAGATAGAGCTTGGCATTTTCGAGCAAAATACGCACTAGAGCCAGCACACGCAGCAACTTTTCACGCCCGGAGTTATGGGTTTAGGACAGGAATGTCGGCGCATGACGCGCAGAAATTTCTTTACCTAAATCTAAGCTCAAAAGCCCACGGAATAGAAAAGCGAGTCATAGAACACGAAATCGAAAAATGCTACGACAGGATAGGCAACAATAGCATTATGAAACGACTCAGCGCGCCAAGGGGAATCAAGACCGGAATATTGCGCTGTCTAAAAACAGGAGTCAACCCAGAAATTCCAGAACAAGGAACCGCGCAAGGGGGAGTGGTAAGTCCTTAGCTAGCCAATATTGCTCTCAATGGGATTGAGGAAATACACCAATCAGTTCACTATGCGGATGACATGGTAATAATTCTCAAGCCCAAAGATGACGCGACGGCAATACTTGCCAGAGTCAGAACGTGGGATGAAGATTAGTGAAAAGAAAACGAAGCTAATTGCTACGACAGATGGATTTGACTTCCTTGGTAGGCATTTCAAAGTGCAAAACAACGGGGAAATTAGATGCGTACCATGAGCGGACAAATTTAGAGCTTACCGTAAGAAGGTAAAACACAGCGTTAACAACACGAATTATGGTGCTACGGTCAAGGCTGAGAAATTAGCCCCTGTAGTTAGAGGTTGGAGAAATTACCATCGCTACTGCAAGTTAGATGGGTCACAGTTCTCACTGTGGTTCCTCTCAAACAGAGCCTTCAAGGTATTCAATAAGGAATCAAAACAGAACCGCAATACTGTCAAGAAACTGATCGAAAAAGGGTTCCCGGCGGTTCCCTACTCCGAAAACAAATTCGTCAAAGTTAAAAGGGAAAAATCACCCTACGATGGAGACATAGCCTATGGTCGTCAGCGTAATAGCAAGCTCTATAACGGCGAAACTTCTAAAGCTTTAAACAGGCAAAACCATAAACGCGCCACTGTGACCTAAAAATGCTAAGCGAAGTAAGGGCACATCTACATCATGTAGATGGCAACCATAACAACTCGAAAACTAATAATCTCTTAGCGGTTCACAAAAGTTGCCGCGATTATATCCACATGAGCAAAGGCGCAAGCCAAGAACATCGGGAGCCGAATGCGGGGAAACCAGCACGTTCGGTTCTAACTGAGAGGGGCGGGGAATAATATCCCCCTCGACTCAACCAGTGGTAACGCTCCTATCGACTCTAACGGCTGGGCAACCTCTGATATTAGTTGTCGCCGATTAGCGAGCAGTACCTTAATCTTTGATTCTATGCGGTTCTACTGGTTTGTTCTAGACTCCTTATAGCTACGGAGAAATGCTTTATATGGGACCTGCTGCTTTTAGCGTATACTTGCTCCAACTCTTTGATCACATACAACAGGATTTGCAGCAGCCCGATGAAGGGGCGGTCAACTACCCTGTGTGTAAGTTTTCTCAATTCTTTAGTTGCTCGATCGCACACAGTACCGATACAATGATTTTGTTAGGGACTTTTTAGCTGATGTCTGATTTTTTGAGTTGGGTGCGTAACTCAGGTGGATAGAGTAGCTGCCTTCTAAGCAGCGAGTCGCAGGTTCGAGTCCTGCCGTACCCGTTACAGATAACTATACACCACAAGGGTTTTAGCCATTTACCTAGGTTGCGAGTTTGCAAGAGGCTATGTCTTTGACTATGATTTGACTATGATTTGTCGATCTTTTGTCGAGCAATCTCTTTTCATTCTCTAACCTCTACCAACTAGGCCTCGCGATCGCCCACGCTTAGTTGTACTTCCGAACAGTTTTGAAGATCCGAGTTTTTGATCACGTAGGACCGCATCGCTTTTGTGTCTGTCAAAGCAGATGCTATATCATAAAAATACTCTGATGTCAATAGTTAAATCAACTCAAGTTAAAACAGCCACTTCCGGTTGTCAGCCCAGGAGCCCTCAAAGGTGATCCTTAGTAATCAGCCTAGTTCCTTTCATGTATGTATAAAATGTGCAGAACCACTCGGACCCCGACAACTCAATAGTTTCAGGAGAATTGTACATAAAGGCTCAAAATAAAGCCCAGTCCGATTGCGACCTAAAAGTGTTCTGCGATCGAGGCTCCCTCGCCCTGCGCTTCCCCGTCCGCCATAATGCACTTTGGACACTACTAGACGGCAAGGCTCCGTCTACCCGTAAGTTTTTAGCACTTGGTAAGTACGATCTCAATGACAATCCAGAGGACTGGAAGCGGGCGTCACAAATTGCGATCGCAATGGAAAGTGACTTAGATCACCCTGAGTGGGAGAAACTGTTTGACCCCACGCTCGCCAAATACGGTATCGGTAGTGCCAAGTATGCCAAGCTAGCTGAAGTTTTGCAGATGCCCGGTACAAAGCAGCCAGAACCAGAGATGACTGTTGGTGCTATGTGGGAAGATTATTTAGTTTGGAAGCAAACACAAGTTGAAGCATCCACATTCAAGGCGAGATACCTAGGATTATATTTTAATGCCATCAAGGGATTAAAATGGGATGCTAAAACCAAAAAATTTTCAGATACTGGTAACGGTATCTGGGATAAACCTTTAGGGACTGAAGTTGCAAAGTTAGCGCTGCTAATACCATTAAATAAAGAAAGTAAAGCCAATGTATTAGGCGCGCTTAGTGAAGCGTTTTTACGCGCTCATTCACAGGACAAAATCAAGCTAACGGTTAACCCGTTTTCAAACTTGAAGCAAGAAACTAAACCTGACACTCGCGATAAGTACAAGTCGGTTATTACGATTAACGGCGAAATATGGAAGTGGTGGGAGATACGGGATGCTAAATGTGAAAGTGCCTTAGAGGCTGACAAGCGCGCTTTTACAGTGCAAGAGCGCGACATCATCATTGAGGCATACTATGAATCAGATCAAGAGTGTGAACGTCAAATGGCGCCGTTAATCGAATTCCTGTTTCTAACAGGTTGCCGTCCCGGCGAGGCTTTTGCTTTAGTCTGGGATAACGTCAAGTTCGAGAACGGGTTTATCTGGTTTAACAAGAGTTATTAAACAACCATTAAGGATGCAAAAGTCACAAAGAATAACACAATCAGGCAATTTTTCCTTTCCCCGCGTTTAACTGCGCTGTTAACAAGGATCAAACCTGAAAATACTAAGCCTAAAGACTTAGTATTTAAACAGTTGAATGGTTGTGGTTATAACACCAATCGGCACGGTGAATTATGGCTAGGTAATACCGTTAACACTAAAGGTATTACCTATCGTTATCCCGGCGTTGTAACACGATTGATAGAGGACGGCAAAATCTCAAGCTATCTGTCTCCTGATCATGCTCGTCATACTTACATCACCATTACAGCATGGGACAAGGAGAATTCGTCAGCATTAGTGTTACTAGCAGCTTGCTGCGAAAACTCAGTTGAGGTTATCCTCAAACATTATCTAGACGTTGATAGAAGTGTTCGTTTAGTACAAAATTAACTTACTGATAGCGATCGCGCTATACTACCGTCCCTAACCGGGCGGTTTTTTTGTGCCTAAAATACTTACTCTACAATAAGCAAAACCTATATTGTTGTATTTTCTACTCAATGTGAGATTAATATTCTCAGAGCTTACAACGTAATATAGGTTTTGCAACTACGTTAATAACCGAGGTCCTTGGTAGTTGTTTAAATATAAAGGTAACATTTTATACCTTGATTTTTTAATCCTCTGTAATAGCCCTAGTTTTTGCCGGGTTTAGCTAATTGTGTATTGTGTTAATCGTTACAGGTAAGCTAGGGATCCTAGATTCTATTGATAGATTCTATTGATAGATAACTAACCTGTAACGAACTACACAGTTGTAACATCTAGATATTACAGTGACGTAAGCAACAACAACTTACAGAGACCTAATAGGTCTAGGTAATGCTTACGCACTTTGATGTATAAGAAATACTTATTATAAAGTCAACCAAAAAATATTATATAACTTATATAGGCTTTAAATGAGGTTTAAGGTGGTCAACAAGTACACTAGGGTGTACCATTTAATTCATAAACGAGGGTTGAGGCATCCTTAAGGCATCCTTAAGGGGGTGTGTGGATGATCGGGGGCGAGAGCAAGGCGAGGTTTTTAAACATAATTCGAGCTGTAAGTATAACGTGAATTGAGACTTTGTGGATCCCCCATACCCCCTATCAACAATTATCAACTGGGAATAATAAAGAGGGACGATCAAACAAGTTTCGAGTTATGTGTATAACGTGATTCACGCTTTATGCTGATGACTAGATTAAACCGATCAGATTAACGTATTTACGCCGTTATAGACGTTGAGTTAGCTTAGATTGCCGGGGCGGTGTAGAATGCCATTATAACACATTCAATGTGTTAGGAGAAAGTATCTCTGGTGCCATAAGAAAATATCTCTGGTGTCATGGTCATGTCTCTAGGATTCTATTAATAGAATCTATGAGTAGAATCTGTAACACGCTTATAAGACAGGATGTCTTACACTGTCTTACAAGATATCTCTGGTGTCACGCTCTCCTGTACTTCAATCTATTAATAGATTCTACTAATAGAATCTACGCAATTGCATTTTATAGGCTACCTACCAAGAGTATCCTAACAGTAAGATACAGAGATTTTATGTTACTAAATCAGTAGGATAAGACACTCATATGCTACCGCTTTAGCTACCATATACTACCGCTTTAGGCTACTTTAGACTACCGTTTTAGGTTACTTAGGTTACTTATGCCACCGCCTGAGACTACTATCTTCTACCGCCTTAGACGACTTATATGCTACTACCTATATGCTACTATTTTAGGTTACTTATACTACCATATACTACCATATTCTACACAGATTAGGCTACCGCCTTATGCTACTACTAACCTAGGCATTCTAGAATCTATTAATAGAATCTATCAATAGAATCTATCAATAGAATCAGAATGGCACCTTGTGGTACATTGAATGCCTTATAGCAAGACTCTAGAATGTGAACTACCCACCGCCCCATCGGGGGCTTCTCATTTCAACAGGAATTGCGTTCTGGCAGAACCGAAATTCTATCAGCGCGTCTTACATTCCCCCGATGAGCAGTATGGCTAGTCCCTAACGACAATATCCGTAAGCCTTCATTTCTAATATTGATGGCGGCATTTACATCTCTATCATGTACTGTTTTACAATGCTTACATTGCCATTGTCTTACATCGAGGGGTAAGTTACCTACTTGATTTAAACAAATATTACAAGTTTTTGATGAAGGGTAGAATCGATCAACTTCTACATAGGTTTTACCTGCATTTTTAGCTTTGTAACTAAGCATTGTACAAAACATTCCCCAGCCACAATCACTAATTGCCTTGGCTAAATTATGGTTTTTGACCATATTTTTTACCTCGAGATTTTCGACCGCAAGAACTTGGTTTTCGTTTACTACCTTACGGGATAGCTTGTGCAGAAAATCCTCTCTACTTCTGGCAATCCTACTATGTACTTTCGCTACTAATTTTCTGGCCTTTTTCCGTTTATTCGATCCTTTAACTTTTCTGGATAATTTTTTCTGTTTCCTTTTCAGGTTTTTCTCATGCTTCTTAATGTGTCTAGGATTATCATACTTCGAGCCATTACTGGTTATACAGAAATGAGTCAACCCTAAATCAATTCCTATCGCATTACCTTCTGTTGACGGGGTAATAGTTTCCTTACCATCATCAACTAAAACAGAAGCATAATATTTACCGTCAGGATTCAGAGATATAGTGACAGTTTTTATCGTCCCTTCAAAGTCTCTATGTCTGACGCAGTGGACTTTACCGATTTTAGGCAAAATTATATTGTCCCCGTCAAATTTGACATTTTGAGGATAGTGAATAGATTGCCTATGGTGTTGAGATTTGAAGTTAGGATATTTAGCCCGTTGATCAAAAAAGTTTTTATAGGCAGTTGAAAGGTTTAACGCGACTACTTGCAAACACTGAGAGTAAACATCTGTTCCTAACCATTCATGCTCTTTTTTGAGTTGAGGTAATAAACCTTGAATATCTTTTCTAAGCAGCCCTTTCCCCGTAGATTTATAGGTTTCTTGGCAGAGACTTAGAGAATAATTCCCAAACCAACGACAACAACCAAAAGCCTTGGCTAGACTTTCTTGCTGTTCATGAGTTGGATAAATTCTATATTTATATGCCTGATACATTTATCTATTAGGTATTGGTGCTAAATTTATGGTAGCAATCAGTTAGAAAAGTGTCAACCCTTATTGGTTCGCATTCATCCCCCCGATAAATCGGGGGACTTCTGCTCACATTTTAGTTAAACCCGGCAAGCTAAGCTAACTCAACGCCTGAAACGGCGCAAATACGTTATATCATTAGAACCAGTCTAGAAAATGCAGTCAAAATGGCTGAAAGTGTTAAGTTATGGTACAAAAGGTAATCTTTGGATATGTTCGCAGCAACTTTCTCTTCGACAACTCATCTTGCCAGGAATTTAATGCTATTGTTCGACCACAGCGCGATCGACCTTCACAAACCCGTATTAGCACCAGCAACAGGATTGCCAACTCCTGCTTCATCGGAAAATACGGCAACAATTGCACTTGTACTGGTTGCTGTGGGCATTCTGGGTTGGGGATTTTATCGCGCCAGACCTTTTGGCAAACTGGGAATTTTGGCTTGGTTGCAGTCGGTTGTGCTGATGAGTCCCTGGCTGCTGTTCTTTAGTTTGTTCGCCGCCGGGATTTACCTAAATCTGGTGGCGGTATTGTTAATGCTGGTGGTATCCACGGGATTGTACATCTATCTGGGTAGGGAGATGCGATCGGCCGCAGTCGATGCAGCGTGGCGATCGCCCCCCGATACTACTGAGGAAAAGTCTGTCAGCGATGGGAATTCTGCCCCTGAGTCCCAGCCGACACCGCCCAGAGAACCAGTTAAAATCGTAACATCGTCCCAGGCAACTAATCAATTAGAAATAAATCCGGTTCCCGCCGAAGACATAAAAGCAATTCAAAGTATCTTTGGCATAGATACATTCTTTGCAACAGAAACGATTCCCTATCAAAATGGGTTGATTTTCAAAGGAAATCTGCGGGGAGATCCAGAACAAGTACACTCGCGGTTGTCGGCAAGTTTACAAGCAAGATTGGGATCGCGCTACCGACTATTTTTAGTAGAAAATCAGGACGACAAGCCGATAGTTATCATCTTACCCTGCGAAAACGACCCGCAGCCAACTACGGTCGCTCAAAAAATCCTAGCATTGGTGCTGCTACTGGCCACCTTTGCTACTACATTGGAAACCGGAGGATTGCTCCGGGGTTTCGACTTCTTTAGCTCGCCGGCTAGATATCTAGAAGTGCTGCCAATCGCAGCAGGAATTTGGGCCGTTTTAGGCTCTCGTGAAATTGCTCGCCGAGTGCTGGCAAGTCGGTACAATGTTGGCTTGAGTTGGCCGTTTTTTATACCAACTTGGCAAATAGGTTCTTTTGGGGCGATCGACCGTTTTGAGTCCCTGCTACCCAACCGCAAAGTGCTATTTGACATCTCAATCGCCGGGCCCGCCGCTGGAGGAATAGTTGCTCTGTCCATGCTGGTACTGGGTTTGCTGCTGTCTCACCCCGGCAGTTTGTTTCAAATTCCCGCAGAATTTTTCAAGGCTTCGGTTTTGGTGGGAACTTTGGCAAAAGTGGTTTTGGGTTCGGCATTGCAGCAGCAATTGGTAGACGTTCATCCCCTGGTGGTGATCGGGTGGTTGGGTTTGGTAATCACGGCGATTAATTTGATGCCCGCCGGACAGTTAGACGGGGGTAGAATTGTGCAAGCAATCTACGGCCGGAAAACTGCTAATCTGGCGACTTTGGCGACTTTGGCGGTGCTAGCGATCGCTTCTTTAGTTAATCCTTTGGCTCTGTATTGGGCGATCGTAATTCTGATTTTACAGCGGAATTTGGAGCGGCCGACGCTCAACGAGTTAACTGAACCTGACGATGCTCGCGCGGCTTTGGGTTTGTTGGCTTTGTTTTTGATGATTGCTATACTGTTGCCGTTGACTCCAGCCTTAGCTGGGCGTTTAGGCATTGGAAACTAATCATCAGGTTAGTTACCACTAGGGTGCGCTGAAGCGCACCCTAAATTCTGAGCGATTGACCTAATGGACAACTGGCAATTTGTTTAAACTTAATGTATCGAGTAAAAATCACTGATCTGAGCATCTAAGGTAAAGTTATGGCTAATCAACTTCCTCCTGTATTGGTAACTTTTGATGCTGATGTTTTGATGGCTGAAAGAACCCAAGTGTGGCAAGAATATGCCAAAGTGGGAAGTTGCTATCTCCCGGAAGTAGTGTATGACGAAATAGATTATTTGACAGGGAAAGCAGTAGAAAAATCTCAAGAGCAAGTGGCTAGGGAGTTTATGCGCTTTTTTGCCAACAGTGGCTGGATCATAACTGATGCTCAAGAAACGCACCGAGCGCTGGAACCTTCTATTAAAAATCAAAGCAAACAAGCAATGCTCGTGGTGGCGACTGCTCAATGTGTTTACGGTTTGGCTCAGGAACACCCAGACGCACTGGTAGTTTTTGTTTCCAACAGCCAGCCACTGCTGAAGCGGATGGCGACGGTGGGGGCTGCGAATCTCTGCGGAATTACCGGGGCGATGCTGTTAAATTGGGCAAGGAAGGTGGAACGTCCGGCGGCGGTAACTCAGCAATTGCAAAGTTTGATGCGAACCCTCGCGGAACGCAAATCAACTCAGCGGAATCACAGCAGAATTGAGGAGGATACTGTCAAGAAAGCCGGGTCTTCTGTTAGTAAGTTAACTGGGACGCGGAGCAATTCTGAACAGAAGCCGGTCAGCAGTTCTACTAAAACTAATAAAACGCCTTTTACTGAGCATCGCAGTTCGAGTTCGCGCCCGAAAAAGCCGCCTCGCAGTCGAGAGGAACCGCCGGAAATGCTGCCGGCTGTATATCGCATGAAACACATTACTCCTCCCAAAAAAAGGGGCGACAATTGGATTTCTCACACGCTCAATTTTTTGGGAGCATTATTTTTCTTGACGGTAGCGGTGGGTATTATGTGGCGGGTGTTGGATGTTAAAGGTTTTAGAAAGACTTTTGTTCCGGCTTTACCGAAGCCGGTGCAACAATTTGTTAAGTCGATCGATCCTCGATAAATCCTACCGATCTGACCGCTGAGGAAATTGAGATTTTTTTTACCGCAGATGTAGGCAGATTTACGCTGATTAACGCAGATGTAGTGATGTTTGAATAATGCTGAACTGGAACGAAATATTGAGTGGATTGGGATTAGTTTCCGCTGGCTTTGTATGTGCTTTAATATTTTTTATTGTTCTTCCCTTCAGAGAGTACGATTATGCGGTACCGCTTTGGGTAATAGGAATGATGATTGCTCTGGGTACAGCACTTACTACAGTAATACATTGGCTGCTGTCTTCATCGTTGCTAAATGTGTGGATTAGGGCGAGTGGATTATTGGTTTGTCAGTTAGTGCCGATCTTGTTTGGTATGGTGTTTCTGGAAGATTCCCTGGTGCTGCCAAGTTTTTTATTTTTCGTAACTCTTATTCTAGGGCTTACAAGTATTTATAGCCGTTTTTCGCCACAAAAAATACTGTTAATTCTGGGTTTGTGTACGCTATTTTTTATGGCTTTAATGTACTTATCTTTGATTGGTGGCTATATCCTGAAAGGCAAAAATCCGTTTTATGGTTCTTCCCAGCAGATGCTGCCACTTTTGAATCAAAGGGTAGAAATTAGCACTGATAATCCCGATCAGTTACAGTGGAATGGCAAACTTGGGGAACTCACGCATATTGGCCGTTATGAAGTGACAGTGAAAGTAGATGCTGTCGAAGATGAAAAATTGATATGGCCCTATGTCTATGTTTGGTGGCAGGATGTAAAGGCTGCTCCCGTAGAGAAGTCAAATTAAACTGCTCATAGTGTTAGTTTAAAGCGGGTGCCGTTCCTTCTACGGGTCGAACAATCGCGGGTTTATTGGTAGCTTTGGGCTGAAAAAGTGCTTTTAGTGCCGCGTCGAGAGTTTCGGCCATGACAATGCGGTTTTCGTAGGCAACAATGACTCTTACTAAAGTTGGTAAACTATTGCGATCTGCTTCTAAGTAAAGAGGTTCAACATACAGTAAGGATTGTTCGATCGGAATCACCAATAAGTTGCCTTGAATTGCTTTTGAACCCTGGCGATTCCAGAGAGATATTTGTTCGGAAATGACTGGATCTTGGTTAATTAAAGCTTCTATTTGTTCTGGGCCGTAAACTAATCGCTGTTTGGGAAATTGGTACAGCAGCAATTTGCCGTAATCAGGATCGTCGGATCGCCCAGCAATCCAAGCAATTAAATTATTCCGCCCCACAGGAGTAAATGGCAGCAACAAAATAAATTCTTCTGATTTTTCGGTGGGCAGTTTTGTAATCAAATAATACGGTTCGACAGGCTGCTGTTCGCTGCCGTAAATTTCATTGGGAACTCGCCACAAATCTTCCCGATTGTAAAATACTTGCGGGTCTTCCATGTGATAAGTTAGCAAGCGTTCGGATTGAATGTTCAATAAATCGACTGGATACCTAATATGTTTGCGGAGAGCCGGAGGCATTTGTTCAAGGGGTTTGAACAGTCCGGGAAAGATCGCAATCCAACTGTTGATTATCGGGTCGGAGGGGTTGGCAACGTAGAAGTCAACGGAGCCGTTGTAGGCGTCTATGACGACTTTTACTGAGTTGCGGATGTAGTTAAATTGATTTTTTCCGGGGTCGGAATATGGGTAGCGATCGCTCGTAGTATAGGCATCTATAATCCAGTAAAGATAGTTGGGAGAACTATTAGTTGCTGAGGCAGAAGGTTTGATTGCGTTGCTAATTCCCTCCCTTTTTTCGATGTCGCCCTTGCTGAGATTGGCATTGGCTACTACCAAGTATGGGTCAGAATCGTAGCGCAAAAAAGGAGCGATCGCTCGCACTCTTTTGTGGATATTGCGGCGGTACAGTAACTTAGTTTCTGGCGTAAAATTGCGGGTGAGCGCCATTTGCCAATTTTTGAGATAATTAGCAAATAACCAGCGCCTCCACATAGAACCGATCGCAATTCCGCCTTTACCGCTGTATGTATTGTAAACATTTTCTTCGCCGCTGGGATAGTCGAATTCTTTAACTTTTGTGGATGTCATCACGTCGGTATTGGTTACTTCGCCGTAATAAATGCGCGGGTGCCCGATCGGAATACTGGCCCGAATGCGATCGCTAGTTATGTCTAGAGCAGTCTCGCCCGCCACGTCAACTCCAATATCTTTAACAAAATAATCGGGCAAACCGCCGGCACCGATAGTATTTACAGGAGAAAGAGTAAAGCCATAACCGTGAGTGTAAACCAGGTTTTCGTTTACCCAAGTTTGAGCTTCGGGAGCAACTGCTGCGTAGTCTAATTCCCGCGCTGCGAGAATCACTTGCTGGCTTTGGGATTCTCCCGTTGTTGTTTTTGGGTTCTTAATTGTGTAGCGATCGATATCGGCATCTAAGAATTTATAATAAGGTCTAATTTGCTGTAATTGCCGGTTGGTTTGTAGCAGCGGTCGCTTGTCCCACAGGCGGATATTACTGATAGTAAGCTGATTTTTTTCCAAGTCTGCATAGGTAAGTTTGCCTGCTGGATCGAAAGTTTTTACTTCGATTTTTTTGAGGTCGAATGCTTGTTTGGTAAAGGCGATGCTGCGTTCGATGTAGGGCAGTTCTCGCGCTAGTTCGTTGGGTTCAACAATCAGGCTATGGACAATTTTTGGCAGTAGCCATCCTAAGCAAATATTGAAAATTAAAAAGCCAAAAATAATCTGGTTTAAGTTGTGGTTTTTCAGTTTTAAATTCAAAACTGGCCACAGCGTCAAAAGTGCGTGAAGTGAAGCTATCCCGAAGGGAATCGCCACCGCTAAAATACTCAAAAATCCATAGGAGGGCAGCCGCACTGTCACGTCAGCATAATTAGCCCCGTAAGTAACGTCTCCCCGTGAGTACAGCAATTCGTAACGGGCTAGCCAATAGTGGAATGCGGAGGCTAGCATCAAAGCTGCACCCAAGGCATACAAGTGCCGCTGCTGCGATCGGGAAAACCCCAAAAATATCCCTTGACTCAAACTGTTTCCAGATAGTAAATATGTGAGAGTGCCAGATACTAAGCCGTACAAAAATATAACTGTCAGCCCTAATGCTAGCAACTCTAAAATTGGCAAAAGAAATATATAAAAACTGATATCTTGACTAAAAATAGGATCGTTTATGTTAAAATTAGGATGGTGAAAATATGGCAATACTTTTGTCCAGCGACTGGCAGCAATTATCCCGATCGCCAAACTGAGAAAAAGGGCGATCGCCCGCAGCCAAAAATCCGGCTTAATTGTCACAGCTAACATCAGCCCCAGGATTAGGCCAAACTGCCACCAATTAGAAAATAGCTGCACGGCTATGAGCCCAATTGACTCCAATCCCAACTGAATTGGCGGCGCTATACTGAAATCGGCGAGGCCGCCCGCAGCTAACAGCCCCAAGTGAATTACCATGAAACCTGCGATCGAACTCAATCCGAATAACAACAACAGCAGCCAGGGAAAAGCAAGTGGAGGTTTAGCCACAGATAATTGATAATTCTTCCCCGTTTTTTTCAGATTTACTGAAGCGAATAATCCCCCCGAAATCGGCGATTTGGTTTCCTCAGTGGGATGTTTGAGGCTGTGGGCTAAAGCCAAATTTCCCATCAAAAAAACAGCAGAAATAGCAGTGGGAATTACCCCCAGCAACCCTTGAGTTTTCAGCCTCAACAGCAAAACCTGAAGATATCCAACTTCCTGAAACCAGAGAATTTCTGCCACAGCGCGGGAGACTAACTCTAAAACTAGCCACAGCCCCGCCACCAGTAAAATTACTTGATAAATTCGCCTGTTCAAAGTCATAATATTAAACCGATCGCAACTATCAATATCTGCCGAAGTTCATCTGCGTTAATCTGCGTGCATCTGCGGTTGATAATTCCTTTTTGAATTATCGCGGTTCTCAATCTTGGTGAGGTATGCCCTATGCCCTATGCCCTATGCCCTATGCCCTATGCCCTATGCCCTATGCCCTATGCCCTATGCCCTATGCACCTTAATGGCATCGCACTGTTACTGAGAAAGGCTATCTACGTTACTGTCAATAACTGCTCGGCCCTAAAAAAGCAGGATTACCTATTGACTTTGCTGGACTTTTCATGGTATATTTTAGATAATGGGAGTGGTGGCAAAAATTTTATTTTTGCCACCACTCCCATTATTAAATTGTACTTGATTAAATGCTGAAAGTCAAGCATTTAACCCTAAAAAAAATGGCGATTTTTTTTTATTTCAATCACTAAAAATTCCCTCAAAATAATTCCCAGGCTGAGCCTGGGAAAAATCTCAAAAAATCAACTAGCTATACTGCTGATTGACATCCACATCCAAATTAAACAGCAATTGCAAAGTCTGCATTGCTTGTCGCCTCGCCTCAATGTCTTGTTGAGCGCGCAACTGCACCATCGGATCGTGCAAAATTTTATTCACAATCCCTCTTGTTAAAGATTCAATCACATCTTGATGTTTCTCAGAAAACTCAGAGCCCAGACGTGATAAAGCTTTTTCTAATTCTTGTTCGCGAATCAATTCTATCTTATCCCGCAAACAGCTAATAGTGGGAACAGTTTCCAGACTGCGCCACCAGACATCAAAAGCCTCTACTTCCTGTTCTAGCAAGCCCTCAGCTTCCATTGCCATTTGGCGGCGGGTTTCGTGATTTTGAGCTACCACTGCTTTTAAGTCGTCCACATTAAACGACTTCACATTAGCGAGTTCCTTCACATCAGAATCGACGTTGCGCGGCACAGAAATGTCCACCAACATCAAAGGGCGATCGGGTGCTAAAACCGTTGCTAATTTAGCTTTATTTAAGAGCGGATCGGTAGCAGCCGTACTGGTAAAAACCAAGTCAGATTCAGCAATTACTGGCATCATTTCCGAGAGCAGATGCAAGTGTAATGGAGCATCTTTAAACAGGCTCGCCAACTCTTCAGCACCGCGCATCGATCGATTTACGATCGCAATATGGCTAGCTCCTTTGGAAAGCAAATGCTGCACCAAAAGTCGGGACATTTTGCCAGCACCGATAATCGCAATCCGGCTGCTTGCTAAATGCTGACCTTTGAGTTGAGCCAGTTCCGCCGCCGCCGAAGAAATCGAAACTGCACCGGTACCGATGCTAGTTTCTGTCCGAACTCGTTTCCCTGCTGTCAGAGCTTGCTTGAGCAAGCGCTCCAAAATTCTGCCGACACCTTTATACTGCTGAGCGAGTTTGTGAGTTTGTTTCACCTGAGCTAAAATTTGCCCTTCTCCGAGCACCAAACTGTCGAGGCCAGAAGCAACTCGCATCAGGTGCATCACCGCATCTTCGTGCAGCAAAATGAACAGGTGGGGTCGCAAAGACTGCAAAGGAACTTTACTACATTCGGAAAGGAATTGATTGACTTCCCGCACACCAGGTTCTGACTCGCTGGTAACAATATAAATTTCTAAGCGGTTGCAAGTGCTGAGAATAGCAACCTCTTGAATATGGGGGTAGCTACGCAATTGGGCGATCGCCCCTTCAATCTTCTGCTCTGGAATGCTCAGTTTTTCGCGAACTTCAACCGGCGCTGTTTTGTGGCTAAGACCTACGACTGCAATATTCATGTTTGTCATTTGTCACTATTTATTTTTACTTGTCAACAGTCACCTGTTATTAGTTATTAGTTGATCGCTAATGGCTAATAACTGGTGACAGTCAACAGCCAACAGCCAACTGTCAACTGTCAACAGCCAACAGTTAACTGTTAATTAATGACTACTTCAATTGCAGAGATTTCGGGTGGTCAAACATATGGATTGTATCCACAAACCGAGCAGTTTTCGACTGAGAAGAAATTACCAAACTTTCAGTACGAGCGCCGCCACCAAAGAAGCGAACTCCATCCATCAGCGTTCCGGGAGTAATTCCGCAAGCTGCAAACAGAACTGTTTCCCCAGATGCCAATTCTTCAGCATTGTAAATCTTGTCTGGGTCTGTGATGCCCATTTCTGTAAGTCGAGCGATATTGCTCTCTTTGCTTTCACCGATCAAACCAGTTTTGACAACAGCCGGATCGTAAATTAACTGCCCTTGGAAGTGACCGCCCAAACAGCGCATTGCTGCTGCTGAAATCACCCCTTCGGGTGCTGCACCAATACCCATAAGTGCGTGGATATTAGAACCAGAAAACGCACAAGAAATCGCTGCTGAAACGTCGCCGTCGCTGATCAGCCGAACTCTTGCACCCGCTTGCCGGATTTCATTAATTAAATCTTTGTGCCGGGGGCGATCCATGACCACCACCACCAAATCCTCAACACCGCGGCCGAGGCAATCAGAGATAATTTTTAGGTTTTGGGTTGGCGTCTTGCGAATATCTACATGATTTTTGGCAGCCGCAGGAGCAGCCAATTTGTTCATATAGAAATCGGGAGCAGCAAACAAACCACCTTTGTCAGAGATTGCCAAAACTGCCATCGAACCGTTTTGACCGTAAGCAACCAGGTTAGTACCTTCGCAGGGGTCAACAGCGATGTCAATTTCGATCAATTCATCTACGTTGCAGAAATCTTTGGCATCTTCGCGGGTACAAATACCTACTTGTTCGCCGATGTAAAGCATGGGTGCGTCGTCGCGTTCGCCTTCGCCGATCACGATGCGGCCGCGCATATGAATTTTGTTCATCCGCTCCCGCATGGCTTCTACAGCCACTCTGTCGGCTTCATCTTTCTCGCCTTTGCCCATCAATCGAGCTGAGGCGATGGCGGCCTGCTCAACTACTTCGATAATCTCTAAACCGATTACATTGTCCACGAACTATATCCTCCCAACTGAGTCCTGCGTGCCTTGTGCTTTTTTGCACTCCCAGCCATCAAGTTTATCAGAGGCGGGGCTCTGTGCGAGCTCCATCAGTCGCTCAGTTTGTGTTAACTTTTGCTTCTTTGAGCCTGGGGCTGCAAAACTTGGTCAAACAAGCTCAAGGATTGATCCCTCGAATGCTGGGATTCTACAAGGGCGATCGACTTGTTTGAGGCCAGTCGCCAGACAGAGTGCGGTTAAATCGGTTAAAATTCGTCATATCATTATTCCAGATCGCAAGAAAGCTTTCTCCCGACCCAAGTTCGGGGAAAAACTAGAGTTGGACTAAATAGCAAAAAAGTTTACTCAAGTTAGTCATACTTAACTTGACTGGTTAACCATTCTGGGTGGTATAATTACATCAGTGCCGAAAACCAAGGCTTAATTATCTGGTTTGTAAACCACAGTTTTGTCAAAAATGACCAGCCTGTTACAAGGTCGAACGGGAGTCCGCGTTTCCTTAAATTGGTTGAAAATATTGGATGACTCATGGCTAAAAGCTTCAACTAAAATTAATTCGATTAGGGCGATGCTCCACCCGAATTAACGCCTGTGGACAACAAGGAGCCGACTCCCTTGGGTGAAGCAGGAAGCAGACC
>Ga0316607_1000146_pt1 | contig 29130 bp, 58 predicted proteins | sample MIS2016062E_MG_FD_207674 | JGI IMG/M metagenome (GOLD analysis project Ga0316607, IMG submission 207674) | Microbial mat bacterial communities from Middle Island sinkhole, Lake Huron, Michigan, United States - MIS.2016.062E | ecosystem: Environmental > Aquatic > Freshwater > Lake > Sediment...
TTTGCTTCTCCGCTAATGTACTTATGAATCTTACGTACAGCTTGTTCAAATGCAGGTTTCCCCTCTGGTTTGAATACTAAAGCCAGAGGATTACTTATACATATAAACTTATCTTCAATTAAATGTCCCATCATATTAGTAATACTAGTAACTTTAGCGTATTCTTTGGCAGCCTCACTACCCACTAGGATTACATAATCAAATTCAGTATGATCGAACTCTAAGTCTACATTCTTTTTTAGTAGCTTAGTAATAGGAGCACTTGACATATGAAATACCTCGTGCTCAAACTCGAAGTATTTAGAATAGTTGTTTTTACTAGGAGTCTTATCTACAATTGCGACTTTAGTCATTTAGTGTACTCTATAGTACCGTTAACATCTTCTTGGCATAGGTTGCCAGGATCAGTTCCATCCGGTAAGTTAATTATTTCTACGATAAAGCCTGCTTCTTCAATTAGTGGCTTTAGTTTCTCAGCAGCTTTTTGTCCTGGCTCATCGGCATCATACATAATAAATACTTTAGTAATACCTACAATCTTATAAGGAAGTAGCTTTTCCGCAGTATTATTATATAATCCATCAGTGCCAAACGTACATACTACATTCTTTAGTCCTTTATCCCATACATTCAGTAAATCGAAAATGCCTTCTACTAATACAATGGAGTTGTATCTTTCTGTAAATTTACTAGGATAAAGTTGTAAGGTGCAACCACTAGGATAGGTTTTGTACCTAGGTTCAGCATTTGGAAGTATATGTCTACCTACATACGCTGTTACTTTGTCCCTAACATCGGTAATAGGAAAAATAATTCTATCTTCCATTTCGGATACTTTAGTGGTTTTAAATGCGCCAAACTCTTTTAGAGTTTGTGAACTAATACCTCTATGTACTCCATTGAACGGAATTGTACCCTCTAATACGTTAAGCCCATTAGTACTCTCATTAAGAATACGTAGCTTTTCTTTAAGCTTAGCTACTCGTACAGAATGATATTTACTACTTACATTATAATACTTGAATATATTAGTTTTATAGCTGCAAGAAAAGCAGTGTGCGATACCTGTAAATCTATTAATTCTAAAGCTAGGATTATTATCGATATGCTCTGGATTGAAACAAGTAGTAACAAAATCCTTCCCAGAAATCTTGTATGCGATACCATGATCTATTAATAATTGTTCTACTATGCTGTTATCATTCATTTAAACACCAATTTTCTCATATCTTCTAAGTGGTAAAGTGTAGCACTAAGTTGCCCGGCAGAGCCTGCGGCTTGGCTTGGCCTAAGCCCTGCATCGTACAAGGCATTAATTAATACCTGTGCTTCTTCTCTTTCTAGAATCATAGTAGGTGAATGTATTTCTCCAGGCCTAAGGTCAACATAGCTTATAGCTTCACATACTAATAGTTTTTTACTGGACTCTTTTGCTAGACGAACTTCAAAGCAATCTGACCAAGGTGATCGGGTAATATAAACTTTCATCTACACTCCAATTTAATGTATCTTGCAGGATGCTTAATCTTAGCGACTAATAGGTTAATAACTGCTAACAATAGTGAATTGCCTTCCCACTCTAACTCCATATAAGGAGTATTTTTAACCCATATCTGGTAGTCAGCGGTAATAATCGATCTATCAAAGGTAATTGTGCTCATTTTTAGTTCCAAGGTGCGTCAACAGGATTTTCCCCAGTCGATTCTTTTTCTTTCTTAGTTTTCTTCTTTTCTTTAGCAGCAGGCTTTTCTACTGATTGTGGACTGATACGTAAAGTATCCCAGTTCATACCACTACTAAACTTCATTTCTTTAGCTCCACGAATCTTAGTAGTCTCAAAACTAATAGCTTCATCTTCCTTAGCATTAGCATCTAACACAAGTGCAATGTCAGCAGCATCAAGAATACCTTTAGCAAACCTAGCTTCACCACTTTCATCAATCTGATAAGGAGATACCATTAGTACATCATGTTTTCTAGCCATCTCTTTTAACTTCTTAGAAACTACAATTTGTGGTTGCCAATCAAACTGACTACCTCCATCTACAACGATCTGATTCAAGTAGTCTACTACTGCTACAGTAAAATCATCCCCAAACTTTGCTTTTACTTTTCCAAGGTGTAGGTCTAATGAACTTAGGGTAAGTGCTCTATCATCAATGATAATCATTTGATTTGTAGGTTTCAGCCTACAGTGCTTAACTAGAGCTTTCTCAAACCTGAATCTATCCCTATCTTTAATAAATTCATTCACTAGATCACTAGAGTCTTCGAACATTGCTGCACGTGCTCTAACTACACTTAATAGTTCACCGTCTTCTAGTGTATCATTCTTTAAATGCTGATGATTTACGTTAGCTAGAATACTCATATTACGCTGAAGAGTTTCTCTAGCCACCATCTCAATTGTAAAGTACACACTAGTATTACCAGCTTCATACTGGTTAATCATAATATTACTACTAATAAGTGATTTACCAGAACCACGCTTACCACCAATTAGTACTAGCTCTTGTCTAGCGCAATGCACAATCGAATCAAAAGTATTATTGAGGCCAAGGTACACAGTATTTTTAGCAATCTCATCAGGTTCTACGAATACCATGATTTCATTCATGGAATAGACCCCCTCAGTAGTTAAAGTTTTCTCATCTAGGGTAAATACTATACTACTAAGATTTTCTTTAATTTCTGCTGTATCATAAAGTGGTAGCTTATCAATAAACTTATCTAATAAAGTTATTGTAGTATTTTGTGTGTATAAGTCAATTAATGCGTCTAAAGCTACTTCCGCAGTAATATCTGCTTGATCTGCTAGTCTAATTGACGCTATTAGTCTTTCAGCAGATGTATCTCTAGAGGTTACTTCTAATTCGTCAAATGAGGGTAATACACTATACTTATCATAGTGTTTGCTTATTAGAGTATAGACAGACGAGTATGCCGCATCTAAAAACGATAGCTTTAGTTTAGCCCATACGTCCAAACTACCTTCTACTAAAAGCTTATTAATTAGAACAGCAGATACGTCCATTATGCAACCTTGCTTTCATTATCAACAATTACTGTATCTAGTATCTCACTTAGTTTATACATAGTATCTGTGCGGAGTTTCTGGATACTAGAAGAATATCCAAACTTGTCTTCATACAGTAAACTTAATTGTTGATGTGTTATAATTGCTTGTAAAGCAAAGTATATTAAGTCATGGGGCTGGGCGCTGTCAGCGGTTACTTCTACACTAACACGCTTACCATAGTTATTAGTTGCCTGCTTAACAAGCTCTTCTACCGTGAAAGCAGAATCATCGTTATAAGTTATAGTTACTTTCAAAAGTTGGCTTTCTCTGTATCTAAGATAGATACTGTCATACGAATGTTTCTAGGACACTCATTATGATGTAGTATTAGATGTGTTTTACAGTTAGAACACGTACTTGCTACAGAATCTAAATCTAAAGCAATTACTTCTGGAACCGAAGATGTCCTATAACTATGCAACTCACAAGAACCTGCCTTAGATTGAAACTCTACTTCCTGTGAACAAACAGGACACTTAGTCCATACTGAATCAAAATTACTCATTATTTTTAACTTTACTTTCTAAGTAATTAGCATAATTTTTTGCAGCTTTTTGTAGCTTCCTGATTTTTATAATATATTCCTTCATTGAATGAGACTCCATTTTATGGAGTCTACAGGAGTTACGACAGTCGGATACTTCAAAAAATGATGTCGTGGATTTCTTTTTAGAATCCCAAGGACTAGGGCCATGATACGCAACAACGGGTCCTGTGGAAGCACTAGACTCGCCATTTAGCCAATCTCTTTTATTATACATTTTTACTCCAATGGAAAAGGCCGGTAGCTATATTCTAACTACCGGCCTATAATTCTATTTTATTTTATTTTAATTCTTATTTAGAATTACGCTTTGGCTTCGGCCTTAGCTTTTTTCTCAGCGCCTTTGTAATCTGCTACGTTAATACCACGACGAGTCAGAAGAGTTTTAACTCCCCTCTCAGTTTTATTAACTGCTGCTGCAATCTCTGCTACAGTCATAGCAGCCATTGCATCACCAAGTGCATCTACTGGATCGACCGCATTTTTAGCATGGCTTTCCTTTTGTGCAGGAATCTTATCAATAATAGTCTTGCGTGACAGGCTCAATGCTTTACCACGAACGCTAGCAATAGTCTTACCAAGAGCCGCAGCAATTTCTTCGATAAAGCTACCTGCTTGCGCCATACTAATAAATGTAGCTTCTTCAGCTTCATTATACTTAGTGGCTACTTCCAACTTATCAGCAGGACGAACCTTACTAGTGAGTTCAATAGCTAGCAACTTACCTTGCACTTGCTTGGCACTGAACTCACCTGGAAATTGTTCGGCAATTTCCTTATAAGTGAACTGGCCTGCGTGATTATTAACAAAAGCTGCTAGAGCATCTGTTTGTTCATCACTGAATGTTGCAACTTTAGCTACGGCCATGCTTGCTACTTCGTGGTCAAGCTGACGCAGCTTAGAAGCAATAGAACGAGTAGAAGTACCAAGAGCCTCTGCTGCTTGTTCAACTAGGGCAACTGTTACAGGGCTTGCGCTACCTACGATAGACAAGAGTTGTGCAACTGCTTCGTCATTCCATTTTGCTTTTTTAGTTTCTGACATATGTTTAATTTACCTTTAAAAGATCATTTAGATCGGTTATTATAGTGACACCGTATTGTACGGCTTTATCGCGTTTACTAGAACCTTTGCCTTCTTCGTCTACTAGATAATCAGTCGTTTTAGTAACTGAATCTACTAGAGTATATCCTGCGGCTGAGAGCGCCCCCTCAGCGTCGGATTTCTTTTTATAGGACTTTAACTTACCTGTGATACAAACCTTTTTTGCATTTGTATCTGTAATCTGTACCTTACCGTCAAAAGTAAAGGGTAAAAATTCTTTCATTTCTTGGTAATCTGTTTGAATCCAGTTTAGTAGATTCTCTGTTACCTTAGCCCCTAATTTGGCCTGTAAACAGGCTTCTTTATTTATTTCGTCTAAATTACTAACTACTGCAGCAAGTTTTTTACCTACTGTAATACCAACTAATGGTATAGAAAAAGATGCAACTACATTATCTAATGTAGATGCTTTAGCCCTCTCTATCTCGTCTAGTAACTTTACAGCGATTTTTTCACCTAAAGAGGCTTTTACAGTATCAAAGTCTAAGTAAAAAATCTCGGTTAAATCAGCTAAATTTAATTTTTCAATTGTGACTTTACCTAAACCCTTAATACTAAGAGTTTTAGCAAAGTGTTCAATCTGTTTGTTTAATCTAGCATCACACGATATATTTCTACAAAATAATTGATCGTTGATCCATACTAAGGTTGAGTTACACGCTGGGCAGTTAGTTGGTATGTGTATATCTTGCATAGTTTTGTTTCTTTATGTATCTATTATAGCTCAAAAGGATAGCCTTTGCAAGTTCATTTTTTTGATGCTTCTAATAACTTCCAACCCTTACAGGATTTACTTGCACCCCTGAGAAGTTTTGTAAAATTGCTTGGATCTAATCCAACTGATAAGGCAAATTCCTTGGCTTTTCCTGTGTATATAATGTATTCATCACCAGAAGGGTTTAATACTTTTGGAAATTCTTGACTTAGAAGATGCCAGCCCCTATGTATTTTACTTTTATAGTTTAGAAGATTTGATAACTCACTATCTAACAAATTATTATCTTTAGCAAATTTACTAGCATTTTTAATAATAAATACTTCTCCAGTTGGAGAAACGATTTCAGGATATTCTTTATCCCTTTGCGAAGTTACTAACCTTGTACCCTTTTTATCCAGCATTAACTGATATTCTTTTGGATAAAGGTTCTGTAAGTATTGGTGTGAATTACCAGCGCTTATACTACATACAGTGCTATAAGATACATCTAGTTCTATTGATATACTTTTTAATGACCACTCTGTGGTAGCTAATATAAATAATATGGCAGTATAATCTTCAAGATAGTATTTAGCAGAAGGATGTGCCTCTCCACACTCTCCCTCTCCACCTATTGAGCAATTTAACCCATTATTAAATGAATTAAACTTAGCTATCCACATCTTTTCTATATTAGAAGATATATCATTAGATATATCTTCTAATAAGGTTATAGTAGGTATAACAAAATTTAATTCTATAAATTTTGCTTGCATCTTATAACTATGATGGGCATTATTGCGTAGTAAATACATATGTTGATTAAATCTAATATTTATAGGTTTAATTGTTTTTCCTACGTAAATACTCCCATCAGAAAACATAATTTTATAAATATTCATAGTAGTATCTCCTAATACTACTATTATACCTTTTTAGCAAAAAAGATTCAAGTTCAAATTTCTACTACCCTCATATTCTAGTCAACTTTATAAAGAACCCTAGGTATCACCTCACCCCCCATTATTACAGCTACAGTACATCCAATATGGAGATCAAGCATTTCAATATACTTAGGGTTATTTAATGTAGCTCTAGAAACTAGCTTATCGCCAATGTAAACCGGTTTAAGTATAGCGGTAGGTGTGACTTTACCGGTGCGCCCAGTATTCCACTCTACATCAAGTAACTCTGTCTCTACTGCTTCTTTACGAACTTTAATAGCAACAGCACCTCTAGGAAACTTAGCCGTATAGCCAAGTTCTTGAAATACTTTATTGCTATTTACTCGATGCACGAGTCCATCACATTCATAGATTTCATTGAGTTCTGGGATACAGACAGTTTCAAAACCTAGGGACTCTATATATTGCATATCCCCCCGATATGTGTCTGTTTGGTATGGCTGAATACCATATGCAAAGAAACTGATAGCCCGCAAACAGAACTCACTATCATCTTTTAGATTAAGTGCACCTGCTGTGTAATTACGGCTATTCTCAATATGCTTAGGAGCTACGATCTCACCAGTTACTTGTAGTACGCCTGTAGATTCAATCTCTAGCGGTACTAGGTCTTTTCTAGCAATAAACCTAGAAGTAATATCCCTTCCTTCTATTCCATCACCTCGGGTCAGTACCTGTGTTAACTTTCCATCTAGGTATAAAATGGAAATAGCTGCACCATCTAGTTTAAGACTCGGAATACAGTCATATCCTTCGAGCGGGAACTTTTGTTCTCCTTCGTAGTACTTTTGGAGACTCCACATGGGAAATATGTGTTTGCATACGTTATCATGCTGCTTCGACCCGACCTCGGCGTACCCAGCAGACTCAGAAAGCAGATCAAATTCCTCATCCGTGATAATAGGCTCGCCCATATAGTATTTAATACTTGCTTCATCTAAATAATTTCGTAGTTTGTTTGTCATAGTATCTATTATAGATTAAATTAAGCTTTTGCGCAAATCTATTACTTTGTTACTAAAATAAGTATTAATCGCTTCAATGGCTTCTTCTTTCGATACGATTTCTAACAATCCGTCAAGCAAAGCGTATATATTAGAAATACCTGCTTCCATACTAACGCCTTCTTTGGTGGGCAAGTATTCTCCCTCGTATGACATGAAGTATTTCCTTAAATGCAGATATTGCGTCCCTTTGAACTCATTAACTACTAGCCGTAATTGGTATGCTTTATCATCGTTTTGATAAATAATTTTCTCATAAAGCTCTGGTTCTTCTACCATAAATCCTCCGAGTATAGCTCATCCCCGTTATAATGGTTAGGTGGGTGATTAAACCTATTAAGTTGTCCAGTAGCGCACGCTAGGGTAAATGCTTCGCGCCTATTTAAGAATTTGCCGTTCTCATCAACAAATCCTTCTGTTTCCTTGCCATAATCACGTACACCAAAACGACTCATTAATCTTAGTACATCTTGGTGTCTATTTGACCTAGGCAAACTCCAAATCTCTTTTGGAGTCTTTACAGCTACATGAGTTATTTTAATTGCTTTAATGCTAGTATCCACACAGCTCCCGCAAATAGAAAAAGGCCAAATAAGGCTAAAAGATCCATTAAATCTTTAAATTGAACATCAGTCATTTGATCCTTTATCTAGCATATATTGCATATACTCTACATCAAACAAATTTCCTATTAGGGTATATCCAGTACAAGATAGAGGCTTACTAGATATCCCTGACTTTGAGTGAATGTCAATATATTGTTCGTAAGGATAGTCTTGCGCCGCACAAGTCATTTCTAGTGCGTGCCAAACTCCAACTGTATCAGTGGTCATATTCTTATTCCAGAATGTTAATACGTACCCATACTAAGTGAATCTTTCCACGCAGTATCAGTTATTTTCTTACGAAGCTTTAGCAGCTCTTTTTCGTCTGAGCGAATCTGTTTAATAGACCTAAGTACTAAATAGTATACTTCGGGAGTATCTATTAAATTAATATCTAATAGATACTCAAGTTCTGATACTAATGTTTTATTAGTCAAATTCGTACTCCCATATCTCTAAGATGTTGTAGGCTAGCAAGCTCATAAGCTTCTTGATACGCGTTCATACGCCATTTATCTGCTAGTAGCCAGATTCGGTAAACGAATCCATACCGTGAATCTTCTGACTCACTATCAATTCTAGCAATCGAATCATATCGTGCGGAATAGACAACTTCTCCAATTGCGAACCTATCACGAACAGCTCCCTCAGGGATAAGTTCGGGTTTAAAATAATCCTGAGATGATGCTCGTATCGGGACAGCGAATCGTTCGAGTATTGTTTTGATAAACGAAGATCCTCTAAATGTTGATTTACTGATAGCATCTACAGTAGTTCCTTCTAGGTATTCTTGAATAATAAAGTTAATTTCTTCCTGTGTAGCAGGTTTACCACGTAGCTCACTTCTGCGCTTAGCGTCATAAGCTTGCTTCTCTTTGTACTTTTCAATAAGAGAAGCAAGCCTAGTAGTATTATAAGCAATACCCAGTACTTGGCAAGCATCCTTCTTTGTACACGGTTTGCCCTCTTTAGGTTCTAGCATTTCAATAACGCGCTCCATATGAGCGTCGTCTAAGCGTTCGTCTTCATTTTTTGCGCGTCTTGTTGCCATTTTAGTTACTCAATAGTTGTTTACAATACTCATACAAAGCAGCCATTGCCTCTGTTTCTGTATCATAGGGGCCGTAGTCGTATGTTTCTGTTTCGTCCCAAAAGTACCACTTACCGTCCACACTTTTAAAAATTGAATTCATTAATACCTTTCTGTAACAAGAGAGCCTGCTTTGTGCATAAATTCCTTTTTAGATTTAATGGCTTTTAGTTTATGGTATAGATTAATATCTCCACGAATCCATCCACTCCAATAAGAGTTAATATTTTTATTAGCAGTTGTACAGTATACATAAAATTCTTGTGGCTGCCCAATAACAGCATAATGAGGCAAAGATTTATAAGACCCTAGTTCTAGCATTGCTATTTCCGTTTAAAGAATAATTATAACACTAAACTAAGCAAAATTCAAGCCAGTTTAATCGTATCTTAGCCATTTCTTTAGCCTATCTAGGTCGCCAATAAATGTTTTACCTTCAAAAATTGCTGGTACACTTTTAACTCCAGGATACCGATCTTTTAGGGATTGAACTGGAACATACGTTTTACCCTCTATTTGCTTCTGTCCTACATTAAGAATTAGTTCTTGATACGTATGACCTTTTTCTAGGATAAGCTTTTTAGCTGTTTCGCAGGCACTACAGCCTGGCTGGGAATAAACTGTTAATAGCATATATTTTGTTGGTGGTTGGCGCAGGATAAAAATTATTCGGCTAATGGCTTGAACCACTTAGCTTCAAGCCCACAAGCTTTAGTAGATTCTCGCATAGCCTTAGCGCTATAAAAAACATCATAACCCCATACGCAGTCTAAATCGCATATAGCTGAAGGGTGGTTACACTTAGCAATCCCAGAAGGATCAGTTGTAGGGGGTCTGAAAAAGGAACAGTCTTTACAATATATCATATTTTAATTCATTAAAAAGGCAGCACTATGGCTGCCTGTTATTAGGAAAATACCTTAACGAGGTAAGTTGCTGCCTTACCTGTAAGTTTATCCAGTATTTCATCTTCAACCTCTTGACCCTTAGCTTCAATTAGAGCCTTGAGTTCAGCGATTTGAGATTCTTTAGATACTCGCGGTGCTTTGTCGCTAGTAGCGCCTGCTTTAGTAGCAGTTGTTTTAGCAGAATCTTTCTTTACGTAAACTCCTGCCTGTACTAGCACTTGCCGTACACCATTAGCAGAAACTTCCATATCTTCAGCAATTTCTTTTACAAGTTCAGTGGAATTATCCACTGTAGGTTTACCCGCCAAGTAAGTGTCAATTGCTTGTTGCTTTGTTTCTTCTGTCCATGCCATATATTATCTTTCAGTTGTTAAAGGTGTGGTGCTAAGCTGAGGAGTCGAACCCCAATAACCGCATTACAAGTGCGGAGTAATACCGTTATACGAGCAAAGCTAGTTACTTAATTAAACGTGTTCTTCGATTACTTCAGTCATCAACTTAGGGTCGAAGCGACGATACTTGTTGTTTACGTCGTACTTGCTGTTCAGCTCCATAATCTTAGCTGCAAACTCATCTTTTAAACGACCGAGTTCTTGAACATACAGGATTTGATCTTCGATGCTAATTTCACTAAGGTCGGTTCCTTCATACATAGTACAGGGAACTTTAGTGGGAGAAAGAACCCGTTTGGAAACGGAACCGTCTTTTTTAGTATATTTAAAATCTATAATGTTCATAGTGTGGTCTTTGTGTGTTTAAGTAATAATTATACAGCGTTTTGATTACTAAATCAAGTCTAAAATTTTAGACCTCGTCATATAGTGAGGAGTATAAGGTAGATCTAAATCTTTCTCCCCATGACGGGATTATACAGCTAAAAAATATCAAAGGAGCAACTAATAGATTTAGTATAAAAAATATAGGGTATATATAATATAGTGGTAAAATACTTTTGCCACTTTTAGCCCTTTTAGACACTATCGGAGCTACTAGCTCATATAACGAGGTAAGTGATGTAGTTACAGCAAATAGTACATATAATGTAATACTGCTTAGCTCCATAGGCTAGTAGCCCTAGTCGCTAGACTAAACATACTCTTTGGCATTACAGGGGCTTTGTAATCGTAATTAGTCCTAGAAAATCGTAGTGCTTCATTAGCAGTTTTTTCATTTGAAGACATAATGTTCTTATCAAACTTACCTGCAAACATTTTGATAATTTTAGCAGTACGAATCCAACTAGCAGACCATACTCGTGTAGCTGGAGTCTTACGACGATAAACAAGACCTGACTTTAGGGCAGTCTTTACCTGTTCATTGTTAGGCTGCTCCTTTAGAGTACGTTCTAGTTTACGCTTACGATTAGATTCCCAGCGATTAGAAGTTTTATAAGCTGCTGCGTATCCTTCAGCCGCTTTACTACGTGATTTATTTGCCATCTATGTTTCTTTAATAATAAAGGCTTTTCCCAATGTACTAGGCCAGGTGAACTGTTCCAGAGTTACTAACTCTGCTTTTGCCATATCTAATAGTAACAACATTACTATGCTATTGGGTATATTTCTATATCCGCAATCTAGTAGTGTCATTTGTATGTCATCTAGTAGAATAGGATCAATCAGAGTTTCAGAGAAAGGAATCCTACCTAAAATCTTAGATAGTGGATTACTCGGTGGCACCTTCGACCAGCTTATCATAGAGGAATTGGTTAAGTGTTGTAGTGCTCTTAACATAGTTATTAATCCTATTAAGAATAAACATTAGCTTATCAATATCAGTGACATCAAAAGGTACATTCCGACCAATAGTATCTGTAATCAAAACTGTATCACCGTCGAACTCAATCTCGTACATATACTCATTACCGTCCTTTCCGGTAAAAAGCTCGCCTTCTTCAGTAGCGTTAATCATGTCGTCAGTGGCTGGACAAATAAGGAATTTCATTAGTTTCATTAGTTTCATTAGTTTCTTTCTTGGGTTAAATTAGGTATTAACAGTGGTGGGAAGAGTCGGTCACGATCCGACACCTTAAGAATTATGAGTTCTCAGTACATCCATTATACTACCTTCCCCTACTTGTTATTTATTAGGTAGCGATGTTATACATAGATGTAAATGCTTGTTTAACAGTCCAATTCAAGTCGCTAGTATCACCGTAAGAGCCCACTAGCAAAGGAAGCTGAATAGTCTCACCATTTAAGAACTTATGAATAGCGCCAAAAGTACCCCGTTTACAACTAAAAGTATCCTTTGTAGAACATACACTAACGGCTACATCCACCATAACACCATGCTTATATGGCGAAGCTTTTCTAAATGCAATAGTCATGCCGCCCTTAATGCCGTCATAGTGAATATGAACAATTCCAATACCTTGATCTTTAGCGATCTTAATATATCGGGCACGAAGCTCATCAGCAGTTTGTTTAAGTTCCGCTTTTTGTTCAGCAAATTTCTGTTTGTTTTCCATAATGGTTACGTTGTTGTTTAAGTAATAATTATAACAAATTTAGAAATCATGATCAAGTCTAAATTTATGTTCTTTCTTTAGCTCTTCTAAACTGATAGGAGTATACTTATCTAAGCACTCCATTGATACATTGAAATACCTATGGTCTGGTGCTACTAGTAACTCATTGGCACCATAGGTATATACTTCTTTAGTAACTATGCTATGATGTAGATGCCCATGAATATTTACATGCCATTTTCCTAAACTATTAGGGTGTACTGGAATATGTGTTAGTAACATACCATCGAGTTGGTGTGATCCTCTTATATCATCAAAATACGCTAGATAGTCTTTTAAATCTAGTTTATCGTGGTTACCTTTAATTAGTACTTTATGTCCATTCATCCTAGATAGGATTGCTAGATCACGCTTATGAAAGCAAAAATCGCCTAAAAGGTATACGCGATCTGCAGGCTTAACAACAGAATTATGTTGTATAATTATATATTCGTTCATATGATTTACGTTATCAAATGAACGAATATGTGTAATCCCATCATTACGTTTAAAGTTTAGTAAGGCTTCATGTCCAATGTGATGATCTGACGCTAGAAATATATTGCTCATATTATATCATAATAATGCCCGCATAAAGCGGGCTGAAATAGTGGCGGAACATACCGAAGTCGAATCGGTGGTCTCTACCGTGACAGGGTAGCGCATTAGGCCAACTATGCTAATGTTCCTAACTTGGAGCACGCTGGTGGGAATCGAACCCACGATAGAGGATGCTGCAAGGTGGACGCCTTCACCATACATAGTTTAGGGACGTTTCCACCTCCCTTCTCACCTACAACGCGCATTTGATAGAAAGTCTAGGAATCTAACCTAATTCTCATGCTTTTTAGGTACACGCTGAATCACCCTACTAGGGTACTTCCCGTTAATACTCGTTCCAGTCAATTTCTTGATTGTCACCATAAAGTACTTTAACGCGATCTTTTTCTTCAAAAAGACGCCAGTGCCCTTCAATGGTATTCGTAGAATCGTCATCAGATGGTGGATAAATACCATAAGACTCTGCGTGTTCTACGGCTTTCCAGTAAGCCCATTCATCTAATTCATCATCAGGCATATCATCTGGAACTAAATAGGCTTCGTGGGTACTCGTACCTGCGTACCCAGTACCCATTGTTAAAAGTATTTTGCGCATGATATTATGTGTTATTTATTGGTGTTCAAGGGGAATTCCGAGATCCCGACTTCTGCCGTGTAAAAGCAGCGCTCTGCCTCTGAGCTACTCGAACTGATTATTTGGAGCAGGTAGTCGGTAATGCTCCGACTATTCAAGTTTGGAAGACTAGTGTGTATCTGTAAACACCTTACCTGCAAGTTAATCTTTGTCTACATTTTGAAAAGCGTATGCGTATATAGGAATTAGAATAATTAGTACTAACATCATAAATAAGGCCATACCTGCTAGTAGCTGTCCTAGCACTATAAATAAACTTATTAGAAAAATTGTCATATTAACGCCTCATTTGTGCTGTATCAGTTGCTGCTTCTTTAGAAAAGACTGGTTGCAAGCATGACTTATGTATAATCGCAATTCCAATCATTTTATCACCTGTATATACTTTAGCAGCTTTTAATGCTGTAGAACCTCCAGGTGTTACTAGGCTTGGCGGCTTAGTAGTATTCCGAGGAGTGCCCATTTTGGGACTTACATCATAGGTTTTAAATACTTTTTTCATGCATTAATTATAACAATTTTTAACAAAGTAATCAAGATTATTTTTATTGGGTTGAACCGGAGAATCGAACTCTCTACTTATTCCACAGATAAATGTGCAGCCCCTACACTAGGGGCAGTATACTATCTTAACAACTGTAAGATGTAACTTGGAGTTTGATTAGCGATTGACAACATCGAGCCAGCCAATTGCTGCTTCGTTTGTAGCTGAGCTAATCGAGTAGACTCAGCTGCCATATCTACATCTTCAATGCTAGAGATAGTTCTAACTAGATTTTCTTGTGTATTTGTAGCGGTCTGAGTAATAGCTTTTAAAGCATTTTGCTGTGCACCAATAATACCTTGATTAGAAGATACTGTACCAATCGCTGTATCTAATGCTGTCATTGCAGCAGCAGCTTTAGTAGCGTCTGTAATATCAATAGTTGCTGCGTCAATAGCTAAAGTTGCGGCATCTGATTTAGCAATACTTAAATTATAAGTATTGCCAGCATTAATACCTGTTTGTAACTGAACAGCAGCAGCCGTTGTTCCTGTCAAATTTTGTCCAAATAAAGACGCACCATTGGCTGTCTGATTAAGCTGAGTTTGTAGCTCAGTAAAAGTATTTTGTAGTGCAGTACGTTGATCCGCGGAAAGGGTACCAGAAGCAGCTTGGGTTGCAATAGTTTTCATCTGCGTCATTAGAGTCTGTTGAGAGTCTAATGCGGTAGATGCTACGTCAAGTAGAGAACTACCTGCTAAAAGGTTCTTTTGAACTGCGTCATAAGATGAGTTTTGACTCTTTAAAGAAGAGACAATAGAACTTCCAGCAGGATCATCCGCGGCTGATAAAATCCGTTTACCAGTAGCAATTCTTCTATTAGTTAAATCCATATCCCTAGAGATAGAATTAAATATATTAGAAATAGAAGAAGCAGTAGAGTTATTATTAATTGATAACATGATAGAACCTTTATAATAAAGTAAGGAACTATATTTTTACATATTCGGGTTGTTGTACCCTAGAACTATTCGTAGGAACCCTACTTCGTCCTTAAAATCTTGGGGTGATGTGTTGATACATACTTTAGCTTTAATTACTTTAACTAAAATCTTAGGTAAAACTCTTGAGTATATAGATTGTAATTCTTCATCAATTTCTGTAGAAATATTTAGTACTAGATATTCTAATACTTCTTGTAAAATATCTAAAGATTTAATCCTCGATATTTTAGATATTGAGGTATTACTTGCTAAGTTTAAATGTTTAATTAGCCCTAATACTATGGCATCGCTGTTTTCAAATTTAGTCATATTTAGTAGGGAATATCGTCATACCAGTCCTCTTCTTGTCGTGTAGCGATTTCAAAAAGATATTCATATTTATGAGGATTTGATGATTCTTCTGGGGATGTCCATTTTTCGAAATGAGCAGCTTCTTGGATAGTTTCAACTACTATTTCCTGAAACTTAATGTAACCTTGCTTTTCTGCCCATATTAGGTAGTCGTAGTGATCTTCTATTACGTCACATACTCTACATCCTTTTAGCTTTCCGAAGCTAATAATATCGTGCATGCCACACTTAGGGTTTTTTAGATTTGAAAATGTTTTAGCCATATATTAGTAGCCCAAGTCGTCAACTAGGGTAAAGGGTGACACACTACTAATATATGACCTCTCCCAAAGGGATTAAACCTTCAGTCTTTTCGTTCGTAGCGAAGTACATTATTCAGTTATGCTAAGGAGAGACTTGATCATTTAGTCGTAAGACTAAACGGGGTATAGAGTCTTCAGATCGTTACTTATAATCAGTTGTGTATTTTCGTTGGTTTGCGCGAGAAAAGAAATTTTGGTAGTAGGTATTGGAATTGAACCAATGTATAACAGCGTATGAGACTGCCGCGTTACCTCTACGCTAACCTACCAAATTAATTTATCACTTTCCTGGTTTCTTAGGGGTCTTTGCGGGAGGAACCTTAGCAGGCTCCTTAGCAGGCTCCTTAGCAGGCTCCTTAGCTGGGTCTACTGGATGGAATTTAGGTTTAGTTGCCATGTGTGAATCCTTATTTATTTGCCTCATAAAAGGCTTTTGCAAATCCTAGAGGTGTCATACTTCTAAGTTCTTTTGTGCGCTCCGACTTTCCACCTAATTTCATTATCCAGTTATTAGGGTCAGGAACTACATCATTTCTAGGTAAGTCTTTATTGAAATTACCCCATAACCCCGTCTTTTTAGTATACGGGTCACCAAACCAATGAGGTTGAAAATACCAGGGTTTTCCAATTTGTGGTCTTAATGTAGATAATCTACCTACGGGATTCTCTAAGGCCCAGAATCGTATTTCTGGATACCAACTAACAATTTCTAGTGTCTTATCTACTAATGATAAGGATGCTTCTGTTCTTCCATCTGCATCCTTAGTCTTCCAGTATTGAGCACCAGAACCACTAAAATCAGTACACGGTGGAGCTGCTAGAATACCATATACATTATTTGGTAGGTCTGTTCTAACTAAAGTTAGTATATCAATGTCATTCTTTATATCTAAAGAATATACATCGTATCCGTTAGCTTTGTAGAAGCTAGGCCAGTTACCTGAATAATCAAATAGAGATATAATTACCTTAGTCTGGTTTTGTAGCATCTTCAAGCTCTGCCAACTCACGGCGAGTTGCAATTCTTTTATTCATACGTTCGGCTACTTGCTCGGTAGATAACCATAAATCTCTACCTGCTAAGACTTCTTCAATCTCTTTAGCTGAAAGGAAATCTTCATATACTTCTGCGAATAGTTTACTAGCCCATACTTTTTCATGTATGATCTGGGCATGCATTTCAGATCCCTTACCAAAGGTGCCACCCGAATATGAGTGGATCATGAAGCTAGAATGGGGGGTGACCTCAAAGATGTCTGAGTTCAAGAAAAGCAATGTAGCGGCACTAAAGCACGCACCTTCAATAGAAGCAGTAACTAGGGCCTCAGTTTCGCTAAGAACTCTTAGGAATTGAATAGCGGTGTACAAATCCCCGCCGTAGCTATTAATATATAATCGGATTTCATCATCTGGTCTAGCGTGGCGAATCTGATCAAATACTTCAATATAATCTTCTGGGCCAGTAATAGGGCCGGAGATGTAGTACTCGTATAAATGTGCTAGCGCTTTTGGTTTAATGCTAGATTTATTACCTAGCATAATACCATCTACATATTCGTCATCGTCGTGTTTATTCATGAAACCCTTTGTTATTGTTATAAACGATAGTACTAGGAATTGAACCTAGATATAGCCCTTCTTCTGGGCCTGCCTTACCGTATTCGAAACTTGTTGGGGCTATCGGTGTTCCCGTGTAGCTATTTACTATCATATTCTGGCGGGGTGTAATTGAATCGAACAATTACCGCTATCAACAGTAGGACGGTATTCAAAGCCGTTTAACGCCCAGCGTCCCTACACCCCTGAATTAGTACAGGGCTAGCTAACCTGTTTCCCATCTAATATGCTATCCTACAAATGTAGTCGATGGTTTATAATTAGTGCTAGGCTTCCATGACCTAGCGCGTTTGCTTAAAGGTTTTTATTTGTAGATGCAACTTACCTTAAACTACAGTGGATTAAGTGGTTGCGGGTCTAGGATTCGCACCTAGGATGCTTCGAGCTTATGAGACTGAAGTGTTGGCTGCACTACCCGCGTTAATCAATTTTAATTACAGAAATAGCAATATCTAAGTCATAGCAATTATCTGTTAGAGACTCTAAATTAGTGAGGTCTTCTTGCTCCACGCTATCAAATGAAGTGCCCTGATGGTTAGCTAAGTATGTCAAAGCTGCATCAAGTTCTGAATCTGCACATACTATTTCTTGCTTAATAAGATTATCAAAGAAGCTCAAATAAGCAACTACATATTTATTCATTAAAGTACCTTATAGGTAAAAAAGTCTCGTGTAATACTAACTCGTTCATTAAGACACTTAAGTCTGCCAATATCTCTTATTGAGGTATAAGGCCCATTAGGATAGATTTTAAAATCTTTACCCTCATTCCAATCCTTTAGCATATCTTCGTCTGTATTATAATTACGACCATACGCTGACATTAGTGATAATTCAATCATTATGTTTCCTTAAAGAATAATTATAACACGTTAAGGAAACATAAATCAAGTTTATGTTTTTGTTGGCATATCCTGCTAGATTCGAACTAGCCCTAAAAATTTTGGAGATTTTCGTGCAGCCGCTACACTAAGGGCATATATTTGGTACCAAGTGATGGTTACGATCCACCGTCTATCGGTTATCAGCCGATTGCTCTGCCATTGAACTAACTAGGTATTTGGAAGAAGGTCAGGGATTTGAGCCCTGGGAGCTATTATTAGTAACTCGTCTCTTTAGCAAAGAGATGCAATCGGCCACTCTGCCAACCTTCCATATTAAAAGATTTAGAAAAACATAAGAACAAGGCAATACGGAACGAAATATACCAAAAATAGAAGTAACCGTATTTAACACTATATGTTTTTCTAAACCTTGTACTTTGGTTTAGAGCTTCAAGTTTGGACAAGGACTGGCTACCTTTAGAGTCTGAATTAATGCTGCACTTGGTTTTGGTCTCTGGACTGACTACCGTTCATAGAGGTGTGCATTATTACTACCATTTTTCGACTGATTACGCATGGTTTATATCTAGAAGGTCAGATCATTAACCAATCTTAGCATCCAGTAGGTATTAGTAGTAGCGTTGTTAGCGCCTTCAGGAATTCCTGTCCTCCTAGCCACTTAGGGAAAGCTAGTACTAACAACCTATTTACCTACTCTTTTTCTACTTCACGTATATAGTCAATACACGCTTCTGAAAACCCGGTAATTGTCAAATAATCTCCACGGTTTACACCGTTTTGATATGATCCTACATTTAGGATGTAAGCCTTGTCTGATTTTGGGGGTACAATTGCATCGTCATACTGCTCATCAGTAATAACAATCAGACGATCATACTGGCTTTTGGCCTGTAGTTTAGCAAGCGAGGAACCTAGGTGTGTTCCTGCAATCTGTTGGCTTCCTTTAAGTGCATATGCCAAAGCAAACCCAGTACGAGGAGCTACTCGTACTAGATTGTTACTAAAGGTATAGATTTCTACCTGTTCGCATACAGAGCTACACAAAATAGCTAAAGCAGCTGCAGCATCAAAGCGATCAAGATCGCTTTTAGCGGAAATCTTAGTACCAAACATAGAGACTGATACGTCAACCATTAGCACAGTTTTACCTGGCAGTTTTTCTGAAGTATCTAATGATTTTAGCATTAGACGTTCCAGCATATCCTCAAATTGAGGTACAATACGTGCAGCGGCTACGAATCTAAACGGAAGTACTTTATCCACATTAAGTGTTAAAGTATACGCACGGATTGTATCTTCCGATACACCAGCTTGAACCATATTACGAAGATTCCGCAAGAATGCTAGTGCCCCCAACTTCTTCTCCGCCATAAGGCGAGTGAAAGTGTATGCTTTGTCTGCACCAGCGGATAACTCAGTTTCCCAAGTTAATGGAGTTGTAAGCTCCTTATTAGCTACACGTTTGAATAATGCTTCTTGTGCCTTATCACAAGGTTTCACATGGCTTAGGAACATCACATCCCTAATGCTTACATAAGCATTATCACGATCGTACTTAGCCAATTGATACTCATTGAACTTACCGAATGCTTGAGCCAAGCCTTTCTTAACCTGATTGGAAATAGGGCATTTGCTCTCAGACCAATACATAGCTAGAAACTCTCCAAGCTCGTCTGCACGCTGAATGCACTTGTTAAGTGTATCAGCATTAAGCTGACCAATACGAGCCAGCTCACGACATATAAACAAAGGCATATGCCGAAGTTTGTAATTATGGCGTGCTTCAATAGCAAGGATAGCAACTTGGCTAGGTTCTACCGTAGACACTAGATCACGCACTAGCTTAGCTGAATCTTGCCCATCGGAGTAAAATTGATTCTCCCATAGCATAGCTGCTAGAACTAGACGCTTAAGCTGCTTTTCAGCAGAAATAGCTGGTACTTTAGTACCTTCGTGATTAACTGTGTGTGAAGGTTGACGAGGAATATGATTAATTGAGGACATAAGTACCTTTTAGTTGAAAGAAGGGAGACTATCTAGTATTCGTGGTACTAGCAGTACCGCTAAGCCTTTTCGTCTATATTACTAAGTAATAATTTTAGTTAGTTTTCTTAGTACGACGCTTAGCAGCGGCAGCAGCAGCAGCGTTTTGCGCTGCATCGTGATCACATTTAGCTTTAGCGTCAGTTTCTAAATCTTTATAATACATTAAGTTCCTTTGGTTAAGGGTAACTAATCCTAGCAGTGAGAATTTTCGTTGTCAGTGCTCTGGCCTTATGTTTAGCCTCGTAATGCCAGAAATCGAGGTTTTTCATCTATTTCCCAAGTCCCTACTAGGGTCAAGGGTACGGAGGATAAAGTCCGTGCTTTAGATCATTCATATGAAGTAACTGTCATTCCCTTAGCTTTACACACAATAAAAATTGTGTGGTTTGTCGAAAGTCACAAGGACTCAGAAGATTTGGTACTACACTACATCACTAGGATTAATTAAAGATTAGACTCTGTGCAAACTCTATTAGGTTTAACAAGGAATTACCTTAATACACCGTTCAGCGTCTCGCTACTTCACAGGATAATTACCCCTGCTTAGTATTGTGTATAGCTGGTTCATTTTACTGTGGCCACAGCCAGAGTTTAATCTTTAATTAACTTTTGTTCTGAAGTATCTATTATAGAACAATTTAATAATAGATACAAGCTCAAATTTTTATAGCTTCTATCGTGATTTTAAGAACTTATATGTTCACCAATACGCAGAGTATGCGCTTTATGCTATTATAGTAATCATAGCTATTGGCTGGTATATACCCTGATAGATGGGTCTTACTAAGGTTTTGTTCAGCTATAAAGATTGAATCCGGTAATAGAGTCTATTTAATTAGGCATTAACAGTGTCGCCCATGTGCATACTTGGGTCTACTGGAATAATTCTTGCTGGTTATGTAATCCAGCTTCTCAACTTACGTGGAGAACATACGCTTGTGGGCTTAAACGTCTAGCACTATACTAGAATGACAGGGGTACTACGGTTCAAACGTAGGATAACAGGGTCAAAGTCTGCGGTGTTTTCTACTACAATATACCCCAGTAATTAAAATGACATACCCCAATAGTTTTTAGATACCATGAATCTACAATACTGAGTTTCTAGAAAGGAAATATGAAACATATTAGTAGGGGCATGGGCTGCAATATAATCTTCTAAGGATGGTTTCTCTTTGAAGTATTCTTTAGGAATAGCTATAAGGTTATTCATAATTTAAAGTGTTAATAATTGACATAGTTTAGTAGTTTCACGGTTTATCAATCCGTTCCAGAATACACTGACAAAACTACTAAAGTATGCCCTAGCTCCCTAGGCTAGAATATACTGTCTTGTTACTATTGGACGACAGCCCTCAAGTCTGATAATGGGTAAAGCATACTCGACCAGTTTAGCTTTATTTTTAGCCAATTTGAGCTAGTTAAACAAAGGGAGCGTTTAAGCTAAGCTTGGCACCATATTTAAGAATACTACTATTCTCACTTGCCTGAAGAATGACGCATGAAGCGCGCATGGACTGCCAGGGATTTAGGAGTTTTAACACGATGCGGCCGACAAGGTTAAACTGATCCTTAGTATTCTTAAATATGGTAGGACTGCACGGTAACGATCCGAGTTTTACGGCTTAAAGGGCCGTTACATCACCTTAATGTTTCAATCCCAAATATCACGGTTCTCTTTTCCTCGCAAGCTCTTATACGGTTTAGTATGTGAGCCTGCTTTTCTATTCATAGCTAGTGGAACGAATACATTTCGTTTCACTAGCTTGCGTTTGTCACTATCTTTCATAAGTATCTTTCAATGAATAGTACTTGTGGAAATACTGTCGTAGTGGTTCTGATTAGGCCAGAACTGCTTACCAAGCACCCATTCACGAGTATAGTCATCCCATATAGTTGTTTGGGTAGATTTAGTAGGAATCGGCTCAAATGACTTAGTACACTTATTAGTGTTAATAGTCAGCGTAACTTCGTGACTAGGGTCAAGTGCTTCCAGTATAGCTATCGCTTCAAATGCTTTCATCGTTTTTCTTTCTATAAGCTGCTTCAATTTCACGTTGTAACATAGCTACCTTACGAGCAGTAGAACCGCTAAGAGGATGTTCATCCTGTTCTGCTAATGCCTTTTTTAGTTCTTTTTCCAAACCTTTAATATACTTCATTATGTTCTCCGTTTAAGCATTAATTATACAATGTTTTGGTTATACGTTCAAGACATAATTTATTTTACTAAATATGTGCATACAAGAAATGTATATAATACAACCCCTGTTACAATTCCTGCTAGCCAACTTAAAAAGTTTATCATAATTTTGATTTACTAATCATTACGCCATCATTAGCCGGTACAATCCATAGGGTCATAGGAAACACTACAGGTACTGATTGAACTTTTTCAAAACCTATCCAAGCAAAGCTATGCATGGTAAGGTATCCCCATAGATTGGCAATACACTATCTTTAGCCAGTCAAAAAGTTCGTCAGAACGCTTACGCTTCATTGTAGATACATAAGACCTATAAGACTTTAGTTTGTTTAATGCTTTGTTTCGTTTCATAGTATATGATTATGTTGTGCTAAAATTAACATATGCCAGCATTCTCTTCAATCTACTCCGTATTAATCCCTTATACAGATCAATGTAGGAACCTAGTGTATAAGACTAGGCAGAATACTAGCATATGTTATCCGGGTACAAATGTCGCGGAACATCTACATATACAAGTAGCGACCTTGCATGGATGTGGGTAGTATAAGTGATCTAGCTATACCTAGTCTGAACCTAATGCTATCAGCAGGCAAAAGAAAATGGGGCAGAAGCCCCTTATTCAATAGGGAATAAGGGTATGCTAGGTGGATGTATTACTTTTAGAAATTTGATTAAACATAGAAACCCTTATATTACGTCATACTTATTATTTTTAGCAAGATTATCTTTTGCAGATAAGTACTGCAAATTCTCTAGTACATGAAGCCCCGATACTAAAGTACCTCTCAAAGGTATAATATGATCTACGTGCATACCTTTGGGACAAGCTGAGTAGAACATCTTTATAGAACGCATATCTACCCATGTAGGTATTCTGTTTTTAATATCAATTTTTTGTAATTTGGTATCAAAAGTATGGCAATTACCACATTCAGAACGTAAACCTTTACCATTATTAATACCAAACTCATCTATAGGTTTAACTGTAGCACAACTAGTACATTCCTTATATCCTATAAAATATAGTAGCTCGCCTTTCCAAGTTTTAGGTACACCTTTTCCAGTACCACCAAAACCAAACTCTACGCGCCGATGTTCAAAATAAGGAGTTATATACTCAGACAAGGCTTTTTTCATAGAAATAGTAGAGGAATATCCTAAACTATTTGATGCAGTTTCTAACGATGTATGCGTTAGAATACTATAAATTAGTTCTTTAATAGTAAAACCACTGCATCCACGAATTGCTTTTCTCGAAACCTTATCTGGATTTAGTTGTAGCTTACTTATTATTTGATTAGTAAAATTTTCCATTTTTCGATACTCTATTGGTCATAATAAGTATATTATGCACCATAAGCAAAGAAAAATCAAGTTAATTTTTGTGGAGCTGGAGAGGATCGAACTCTCAATTCCGATTTGCAAAACCGGTGTGTTCCCATTAGCACTACAACCCCATTTAATTTAATACTAATATACTACCTATAACTATCTCTAGTTATATACTCTAAGGTTCATAGGTTTCGACGCTACTATCAATAGAGATGAACCGCTTTAAGGATATACCAGCCGGAATACCTTTATTTCTCTGGTTCGCAAAGCCCCCACCGAAGTGGATGCTAATTAGTATTAAATTAATTGGTCAGATACGAAGGGATCGAACCTTCTGCCTCAAGCTCCCAAAGCTAGCGCTCTACCAAGTGAGCTAGTATCTGATTGACCTTTTGATAACCCAGAACTGTCAATCTGGTACTAGCCTCAAGCTAGTTAATACTACGCGAAAGTGGCCCTAACCTAGGTAACTACTCTAGCCTGTACCCTCTTTATCAAAAGCACGACGTGCGGTTTATTGTATAGAATATACTAATGGTAGTTAATCATGTAGCAAACTATAGCAGGTTCCCCTCGGTGTGCCCTTCTATCGCGTTAAGTAACAATTATAACACTTTGGTAAAAGCTGCGCAAGTGTAAATTTTAATACCCACACGCGCCAAGTTCTTTTTTGAACATAAATAATACTTCTTTATTATCTTTATCCGTTTCCTGAACCTCTTCCCAGCTTAGACACTCACAGTAATCTTCATTAAAAGTATCAGCCCAAAAGTTGCAGGCTGCATTAACACGCTTAATAACTTGTGCTTTAGACATTGTTTTCTCCGTTTAAGCATTAATTATACAATGTTTTAGTTAGAAATTCAAGACAGAATTTACGTTAATAGAAGTAGATATAAGGTTTGTTACTAACAATTGGAGCATCTGCTTCTTCTAATGCCCACATATCAATATCAGAATTAACAAACTTGGATTCCCAAAGTTTTCCTGCCCTACGCTGTGGCCTAATCATTACTAGATGTGTCCACCAAGATGGTGTGCGCATCCAGTGATCCTCAGTGTCTACTTCTTTACGTTTCTTAGGTTTTGTTGTTTTTGCTAAACGGCATCCGTATCCTTCTAATTGGATACGATCTTGTGCCCAAAAATCTTTAAAGTGGTATTTCTTAATACTGTCTTTAAAAGTTCTAGCCATATTATGCTCCTGTAGTTTTACAATTGCATCTTGCTCTCCTAAGAAGTATAACCGATAAATTTATTTTGCCAAACGCTGATTAACTAGAGTTGATATAGCATGGTTAATGTTTACTAGCTCATCAAAACAAATACGAACTTGATGAGTTCTGTCATCTTCTCCATCTTGTTCTAGTACAATGAACATACCTCCACATTCGTCATCTAGCTTAACACGAATGCATTCGCCAAATACTGGATTTTCTGTTTCAGAGCCTACGCTTATTTGAGTGATTGTGTTGTATAATTTACGCATGATAGTTTAAGTTATTTGGTGCGAGTAATCAGATTCGAACTGATATGCTTAAAGCGGGAGATTTTAAGTCTCCTGGGTCTAGCCAATTTCCCCATACTCGCATTGGTAGTTTATTATTCAGTTTAATTGGTGGGCAACCCCGGACTCGAACCGGGAAAAGCCTCGCTTCTAAGGCGAGAAACTGTACCTATTTGTATATGCCAGTTGCCCATAATTAAACTAACTAAGAAAAATCAGTTTAATTATGGGAACCTAGTCAAGCCATGCTAGGTTCAGCTCATTGTTGGGCACCGCAGCGATTCGCCCAGAGGCTGTCTAGCTGTTGGTTGAGTCTTATCCCATCCCAGGGATTTTGGAGTCGCATAGGGGTTACGATCCCCTCTGATCAGCGTGAAAGGCTGAGGACATCACCAGAAGTCTAATGCGACATTATACTATATAATACTTAATTTCCATCCTTTTACAGATTTTGCCTTGCCATTTAATAATTTACAAAGGTTGCAGTCGTCTAAGCTATGTTCTTGAGCAAACTTATAAATATTATCTACTGTATATAGTTCTCCATGCGGAGACTGTACTTGTTTATACGTAGTACCCTTAGCTTTAGCTTTTGCAGAACTAGATCTCGATCTACGGGTATTTTTTAATAAAAATAACTTTGTGTACTTTTCTGGAAATAGTGTAGCTAACTATTTATGTCTTGCACCTCTAGCTATTTCCTCAATCACATTAATAGAGACACCAGTTATACTGGATATCCCTTTGTATAGTAGTGTAGGACTATCAACGAGTATATTGAATACCTCGGTAATCTGGATATTAGAATACTTTGCTCTACCATTTAGTTCTCCTGGGCATAAACTACCATCTGGCATAGCTTCTGCACAGTATAGAGTATTAAACCCGTTATTTACGGAACTGTATATTTCAATAGTCTCATTCTCAAATGAATTTAACTCTTCAATAGAGCATTCGCATAAAATCTCCATTATAGGAGTGCCAAACTCTGCGTAGGCTGCATTCATCTTCCTAGAATGTGAATTATTTTTAAGTAAATTAATATGCCTTGCTAGTCTGCTTTCTATATTGGTACCTTTACCTATGTAAACTTTATCGGTACCAATAAAGTTTAACTTATAAATTCCTGTTGTCATTTTAATATTCTCCGTAAAAGAAAGCTAGGCTAGCCAGTATTTACGGTACTGGCATGGAGCAACCCTTTTCGCCTTTAAATGGTGGATACTGCTCGATTTGAACGAACGCGCTTTTTACAGGTCTGATTTACAGTCAGATGGGTTCAACCACTCCCCCAAGCATCCAAATTATTAATAAAGTGTCAAACGAAATATCTACTAGTCTAGTTTCAGATATTGCCACCAGATTTAACCAGGGTTAACTTTGCATACCCGTATTCGCTAAGATTTGCCGTCTTAGGTACTTTGTAGCTAAGTAGTTACTGATGCTTACTGGGCAAGCGCACTGAAGCATGCAATTCGAATATTTCTAGCCTACGGCAATAAGCCTTGGCACTTTATTAATAATTTAAGAATAGATAGAACCGAAAAAGAGCTTATGTAATTCGTTACTCGCGGCATACTAACTAGAACCCGGTGCGTGTATATAAGCATACAGCGAGGCTTCGTCTAGGAAGAATGGTGAGCCTATCTATTCTTAAATTATTAGTTTCTACAGCACGGTGCGCCCTGAATAAGCGGTCTGGGAATTAAATTCCGTCCTAAAAGGTGGTACGCGATGTGCTGTAGAAGTAATAATTATACATCATTTATACAGGATGCGCAAGCTCATTTTTTTGCAGCTTTATACCTCTTAATTTCGTCTGCGTCTAAAGAGCACCAGATACGAAACTTATCTTTTCCTACCTTGTCGTAGAAGTCATTAACCATTTTAATATAAGACGCTATTTCTTCAGCGGTATCTTTAACTAGAACATCAGCATAACGCCACAAGAAAGCATCAACTAAGAACGATTTTGTATATGCCAAAGCCATTTTAATTTCTCCGTTTAAGCATCTATTATAGAACACTTTAACCGAACATACAAGCTCAAAATTCTTTTCCAACCCGTATAGTCTTGCGTTTAAGAAGATATGAAAACTCTACAGGGTAGACTTCTTTCATTGTAGCTAGGGAGCCTTCAAAGGTTGGGAGCCCTTCTCCTGCCCAATACTTAACCTGAGTACATATAATTTCGCAAAAGCCATTATATGGTAAATCGACATTCAAAATCATTTCGCCGCTTGTTCGCATTAGATTCTCCGTTTAAGCAATAATTATACAATGTTTTAGTAAGCGAATCAAGCTAAGATTTATATTCAATAAGCTCAATACTTACATCAGGATTATCTTTAAAATTATCTTTTAGTTGTTGTAAGATACTTCCTGTATATATTGTAAGTCTCTGTGCGTCTTTATGGCAACGATAGATCGAGCCTGATTCCTGAGGGAATACAATAAAGTCTCCATCTGAATACTCTTTTAGGATTCCTGAACTTAGCTTCCAAGAATCCCCGTCAAGATACCCACCTCGCCATCCTGCTAGAATCTTTCTGATCTTTCCGTACTCTTTAGAATTGACTTCTATTAGTGCCCATGCGTCTGGTGTATAAGTGCTCATGTGTATCCAGTATTTGGTTAAATTTAGCTTCTTGCTGTTTATATAGTTCCCAATCCTCTTCGTCATCTAGTATTCCTAGCTCGAAAAGTATTTGGTGATACTCTTTTTGTGTAATGGTATGCTTTACGCGATTTGAACGCATTTCTAACCTTTAGGATAAATTTATTCTATCCATTGAACTAAAAGCATATAAAATGGCCGGCCCTGCAGTAATCGAAACTGCACTTGAAAGGTAGAAGCTTTCTGTTCTATCCATTGAACTAAGGGCCGTTGTGTTTAAAGATTAATTATATAATGATTTTAACAAATAATCAAGACAATATTTCAAAACCTTAAGTCTTCTAGCATATGACAAGCTCTACAAAGTACAGTATCATCATCAGTTACATGCGCTAGTTCTGGTGTTTCCCAATATGAGCAGTTATCACACATTATAGCATCTAGCATAGCAGGGTCGGCAAACTCAGGGTCTACGCCCATTAACTTGCATACACTTGCGAAGTCTTCTCTAGTGTGTAGTAATGCTGCTGTTAGTTTAGCGTACAGTGGGCTCATTCTCAAACTCAATAAGCATTTCTAGGTAGTGCTTAGCCTTCTCCAAGTCTGCTACACCGTTCTTATTCTTCCAACGAGTAACATACTTAATAACATTACCTTCAAAATAACCAATGTTATTAGCACGTATATACTCTACAGGCTGTATACCTAGGGTCTTATAATGATCACCACTAATCTGCTTCTTTAAAGCTGTAGTATCATCTGGTATAAATAATGATTTACCATCAGTGATTCTTCGTTCAATAATAGGCACCTGACCAAACTCAGGATTTTCAACGTGTACAATTTTCATTTAATAGGGTCTAAGAAGTGCCGGTAATTCTCTTTTGGCACGGATTTGAGATAAAAGACTTTGGTTAATACTTGCTAAAGGGTTTTTATTCCCTATGCTATGCTGATACGAAATATACGAAGGTAGTAATGTGTTTAGTATTAAAGATTCTAACTCCTTAACGTAAGTATGTGAAATTGACATATAAGTATTCCCTAAAGTAGCTTTTATTATAACACTTACGTAACACCTTAGCAAGCTCATTTTTACGCAGGTGATTGGCGCAG
>Ga0316607_1000147_pt1 | contig 29093 bp, 23 predicted proteins | sample MIS2016062E_MG_FD_207674 | JGI IMG/M metagenome (GOLD analysis project Ga0316607, IMG submission 207674) | Microbial mat bacterial communities from Middle Island sinkhole, Lake Huron, Michigan, United States - MIS.2016.062E | ecosystem: Environmental > Aquatic > Freshwater > Lake > Sediment...
CCATCGAGTTCGTGTTCAATATCTTCCAACCAGCCCAGCTTACTCGTCCACTTACCATTAGCTAATTGTCTAGCTGCATGAGTTGGAATACCGATTGAGTCAACATATATCGCTATTTTCTGATATCCAACTTCTAATAGATCGCCCTTACAAATTTCATATCCCAGCGTTTCATAAGCCTGAATATACGCTTCTAGAGTCTCCTCTTGCAGCACACCTTCTGGCCAATAAAATTGCTCTCCAGGTATCGGTTGCCACCAACGATCGTCTTCCCCAGCAGCCCATGCAAAGCAGTTATATTCTTGAGATTTGAGACTGGTAACTTGATAATCCGTGCGAGACAAATTCGGCCACTTAAATTCAAATTCGGGTCTTCTATACATTCTCTTCAATCGCGTAGCCTTGATTTCTACCCCACTCAATCCAAGCTGATGCCATCTGTTTTATCCTTCCCCTTTGTTCTGGTTTAACCGGATTTTCACCCGTAATTGCACTCAAAGCCGATAACCAGTAAAGGGGATTTTTTTTCAATTCCGATAGCAACAGCGGCACAATTTTACTGCCCATATTAATAATTTCCAGATACGCCGGATGCTGAGACATTTGGGCAGTTGAAGACAGCCCAGCAACCTCTTTTTCCCAATCCGAGGCTAGTGCATAAAATCTGTCAACTACCTCTGGGGAAAATTCCGCACTTTTGTTGAGGATATTTTGAGGATTATTGAGTGAAAGGCTTTCTGGTTTTGCGAGTAAGTTTTCTATGCCTATTAAAACTAATTCTTCTATCGATAGATTCAATTCTCCAGCGAGTTTTTGTAACTTCAGGAGGCGCTCATCTGAAAGGGCGATCGCGATCGTGTTCATCGGGCTTACAAACTAGGATGATACCTTAAGTATAGCAAATAAATTACTGATATTTAGTCACCGTTAAATCAACTTGTATGGTGCCCCGGACATTGATTATTTCGATTTCAACAGGTTTTTCGGATCTGACGCACCCTACAAACAGCATTTCGATCGCCCTCACCACCAACTTGAAAACTAAATCCAGTCCGGGCTGAATCACCGGGAGTCCAGAAGTATACAATAGAGGTTGCGGAACCGGCACACCGCCCGATCGCGCCCCCCAGCAATTTGCTACCCTAAAAATAGAATCTCCCCTCCCTCGAACTCCCTCCCATGAACAACGCTTCTCCCCTGATTCAAACCGTCACACCCGAACGCTGGGCCGGCTTAAGCATGGACTTTATCGGGGCCGGTTACGCGGGTTTACTGGTCAAAAACGGCCGCGTCGTGCGTACCCTGAAAGCGGGGCGGCATTTCACCTTTGCCCTTCCCTTACTCGAACAGTGTCAAATTGTCCTGGTAGACACCAAACTCCGCAACTTAGACGTACACTCTCAGGGCGATTTTTTGTCTAAAGATCGGTTTTTAATTGATGTTACACTGACAGTTATTTATCAAGTTATAGATCCGAAAAGAGTAGCATTAGAATTGTCCGATCCGATCGCTGCTTTAGCAAGTGCAGTTAAAGATTGCATGGGAGTTGCGATCGGGCAAATTCCCCTCAACCAGCTTATCAGTCAAGGACGGCTGTTGCTGCGCCAAAATTTACTCGATCGCGTCCAAGACTTCTACACATTAGGATTTAATTTAGAAGATGTCAGAATTGGCGATGTCAGCTTTCCCGAAACTAACGGAGTTATTCGCCAAGTTGAAGGAATGAGTGCTAGACAAGAAGCCGAAAACTCCGCCGCCCTACAAATGAGAATAGCCGAAGCAGGGCGACCAATTCTGCCTCAAGCTCCCGTACAACAGTTAAACTTAATATCAGCTCAATCTCCTGCAAATCTGCCAACTTCTGATACAGCAGGATTCGATCGCGATTTAAGAGAACTGACACAACAACTTGCTCAAAACAGTCTCCCACCTGCGAGAAATCCCCCCCAACTTGCACCGACGGTATTAGCAAGTAGCGATCGCCAAACAACCGCATATTTAGTATACAAACTTTCTGGACAGGCGATCGCCCTCACAGCAAATCCCTTTACAATTGGACGGGAACCGACTAATACATTAGTGTTACAAGATCCGCAAAGTTCGCGCTACCACGCTCAAATCCGCCGCGCCAATGACGAACAAGGAAAACAGCGATATCAACTTGTAGATTGTGGCAGTTCCAACGGCACTTTTGTTGGTGGACAAAGACTGGCTGCTAACGAACCTTTCTGGCTAACTTCCGGCTGCGAAATTGCGATCGGCGACCAAAGATGGACGTTTCAAGGTTCATAATCGAGAGATATGAAGATTTTTTTAAACAGCAGATAAACACAGATTAATTCCATCATTCATCTGTCAGGTTTCTGTAGGGGCGTTACCAAGAGTCCCCGCCCTTCCGACACAGCTTGACAAAACCTTCCTCCCGAATTCCCAATACTTCCAGGTAGAATTCTCTAACCAACCCTAGGGGGGATATCTCCACAAGCGTTTCGATCGACAATCTGCCAAGATTGAGAATATAAGTAGAGGACAACGCCATGAGCTTTTCTATACAATCGCTTTATAATTGGTACCGTGACACGATCCGCAACCCCAAATACCGCTGGTGGATTATTCTCGGAACCCTAGCATATCTGGTAAGCCCGATCGACATTGCGCCCGATTTCCTACCCGTTGTCGGACAAATTGACGATGTGGCGATCGCAGTGCTGCTGATTTCCGAAATTTCCCAAATGTCGATCGACTATTTTAAATCCCGCCAGACTCAGACAAATTCAGCATCCCAAGCCACCGGCAGCGCTTCTGAAGCTAAAGCCAGCACCGTTGACGTCGATGCAGTTTCAGTACAATAACTGCCAAAAAAAATATCTGTTAGAGCCCCGACTTCTTCTGCGAAGTCGGGGCTCTGGCTATTGTGTAGCACTTACAGATGGGGCGCTAGAAACCGGGTTTTTTACGAAAATACTTCCTTGGAGCATCGCAGATTGGACAAAAAACTCGGTTTCTTTCGTCGGTGCGTAAATCCTGTTTTTTTTAGTGCTCCAAAGCTGGTAATTTTAACAGTGGTGAATCTCTGTTAATAGCGAATTTTGATAGATGAAATTTAGCGAAGTCGTAGAAAAACTTAATTTAGCCAGCAGTCGCAGCCTCACAGCGTCGGTTGCTACCGATCCAGAAATTACTGGCCCCGCCCCAGTTGATGAAGCCCCATCGGGGACAATCAGTTACATAGAAGGTGCTAAATTTGCCGTTCATACAGCCTCGACAAATGCTTCTGCCTTAATTCTGCCCTTAGATGAAAGCCTCCAGGCGAACTGTGACGATCGCAATATAGCTTGGATAGCCGCAGCCGATCCGCGGCTGCTGTTTGCTCACACGATCGCCCTTTTTTATCAACCCTTTCGCCCAGCAGCAGAAATTCATCCCGCAGCCACCGTTCACCCCTTAGCACAAATTGGTGAAAATGTCTATATCGGCCCCCACGCCGTTATTCAAGCCGGAGTCAAAATTGGCAACAATGTTTGCATTCACCCAAATGTGGTAATTTACCCAGATGCGGAAATAGGCCCCGGCACTGTTTTACACGCTAACTGTGTGATTCACGAACGTACTCGCATCGGGGCAAATTGCGTGATTCACAGTGGTGCGGCGATCGGGAGCGAAGGTTTCGGGTTCGTGCCGACAGCCTCCGGGTGGGTGAAAATGGAGCAGTCTGGATGCACGGTATTGGAAGAGGGCGTTGAGGTGGGCTGCAACAGCACCATTGACAGGCCCGCTGTTGGAGAAACTCGCATTGGTCAAAATACCAAGATTGACAATTTAGTACAGGTAGGTCACGGCTGTCAAGTTGGGAAAAATTGTGCGTTTGCTGCTCATGTTGGCATAGCTGGCGGGGTCAAAATTGGCAACAATGTAATTTTGGCTGGTCAAGTGGGAATTGCTAATCAAGCTAAAATCGGAGATGGGGCGATCGCCACAGCCAAAGCGGGAATTCACAGTGACGTGCCCGCAGGTGCGATCGTGACTGGTGTGCCGGCAATTCCCCACAAACTATTTCTGAAAGCCGCAGCCATCTACAGCCGCCTTCCAGAAATGTACCAATCTTTGAGGCAAATTCAGCGTCAGCTCGATCGGTAGCCATGAGTTATTAGCTATGAGTTATTAGTCATACCAAATCCGCTGTTATTACCAGTCTTTTATTCAGTCTGGGCTTGAGTGGACTTCCTATGTGTAGTAGGGATTTCAATCGCCGATCGATCTAACAGAACAGCCAGATACCCGATTACGTTTAATTAGAGCGACCTACTTAAATATTTTTAGTAAAACAGGTGACATTAAGTATATATTATTTATAATTCTACAAAAAAGTTTGATGACAGAAACTGCAACAACTCCACTGACAGGAAAAGCCCTGCTTCAAAAAGTAAAAGAACTCGAACACTTGCGCCGGCGAGAAACCGCAAAGCTCTGTGGCTATTACTCGACTACAAAAAATCAACAAATCCGCGTTAATCTCACCAGTTTTTACAACGCAGTCTTGGCGGCAAAAGGTATTCCCTTAAGTCAAGAAGGCAGGAAAGATGGTCGAGGTAGAGAAGCAACTTATCGGGCCATCGTCCACAAAAACGGTCAAATTGTGATAGGTACGACTTACACCAAATCGATGGGGTTAATACCTGGAGACAAGTTTGACATCAAGCTGGGTTACAAGCACATTCACTTGATTCAAGTGGATAGCGATCGCACTTTGGACGCAAATAATAGCTTGCTGGAAGAAGCAGAGGAGGCAGATAATTCCGAGGATTAAGGCTGGCGCGATCAAAAGCGGTGCCCTGTAGCCGAAGGGTAGAACATAAATTAATAAATCATATCATGTCGGAGCTCAAAGAAGGAATCGCGACATGAGATCAAAAGTAACAACAAAATCGTTCTACTTTGTTGTTACTTTTGTTGAAATCGATCGGACTGACGATCGATCATCCCATAATCTGTTCTAGTTGCGAGGCGATCGCCACCCGTTAAATGTGGAATAACATAACTAACCTGCGACTGCTGTCGCCGTCAATACCAGCAATTGTCAAAATAATCTATTTTTTCTCAACTTGGGTTGGTTTGTGGCTTCCCGTAGCGATTGTGCTAGCGATCGCCCTCAAATGGCATCCACCCCAACCCTTGGGAAACAAAAAACTACCTTTACTCGGTTCCCTCTACCTAATTGTCCCCTTGATTTTATGGGTAACAACCAGGATCGAAAATACATCTTTTGCTGACTGGGGTTGGTATTGGGAACCCGAAGTTGTGATGTCATTACTGCGGGGATTAGGATTAGGAATAATCAGCTTAGTAATTTTATTCAGTCTGCAATTAACCGCCGGCTGGATCGAGCTAAAAATTAGCGAAAATTCCACCGAAACAGGCGAAAAAATCATTAATCCTTGGCGCTTAATCCTGAGCCATTCTAGTTTATTGACTCTGTTATTAGCAATGTGGATTAGCGGCACAGAAGAGTTAATCTTTCGTGGCTGCTTCCAAACAATACTCCAGCAAGATTACTCAGTGCTAATAGCAGCAGCGATCGCCAGTTTAATTTTCGCCATCGCCCACCTAATTTGGGAAACAAAAGAAACCCTACCTCAACTACCAGGATTATGGCTAATGGGGATGGTGTTAACACTAGGTCGCCTAGCAGATCATGGTAGTTTAGGATTAGCGATCGGCATTCACTGCGCTTGGATTTGGGGTATAACTACCTTAGATACAGAAGGCGCAATTAAGCCTACTTCCAGCGTACCCGAATGGATTACAGGAATAGCAGAAAAACCCCTAGCAGGTGCAGCCGGAATCCTGTTATTGCTAGCAACAGCAGCCGTGCTTTTGTCAATAAAAAATTAAAACATAATACCCAAAACCCCTGAAAAAAGACCCATTCACTTCCTCACTTCCTCACTTCCTCTGCGCCCTCTGCGGCCTCTGCGGTAAAAAAAAAAGAATAGATTCAACCAAGCGAGAACAGAAACCACAAAAAAACACAGATAAAACAGCCATTAACCTGCATTAAATAGCAGTAAAAATTCCGACATTAATCTAACCGATCGATCGTCACAATCGCGATCGGATGCAGCGCCTCAAAACCAGTCAAATTACCCACAGGTATAGAGCGCGACAACTGCACTTGCACAATCCGGTAACTCCAGTGCGGTTCCCGGTGCACCCGCTCCTCCATCCAACTCAAAACAGTAGCAATATGTTCCAAAGTAGCCAAAGCCAGGACCATCGAACCCCCAGGTAACAGCCGCAAAGCGCAAACACCCAAAATTTTAGTTAACCCGCCACCACTACCCCCAATAAAAATCCGGTGCGGGGGGCGCAAACGGTGCAAGATTTCCGGGGCGCTACCGTGAATCGAGGTCCCATTTTTTACCTCAAAGCGGCTAAAGTTAAGTTCGATCGCACAAGTACCAGAAACCGTTTGTTCGATCGCGTACACCTGAGAATCAGGAAACAAGCGAGCAATTTCGATCGACACAGAACCATTTCCAGCACCCACATCCCAAACAACCTGTCCCGGTTGCAGAGCCAATTGGGCCAACACCAGCACCCGCACTTCCCGTTCCACCGTCAAACCCGGGCGATCGCCACAACCGATAAAAGCTGCATCGGGTATTCCCAACAAAGGCAATTGCGTCAAATCCAAAGGAACCGCCGCGAGCGGCGACGAGCGCAGCATCACCACCACGCTCAGCGGTGCAAAAGACTCTCTCAGCAAAGCTTCCAGAGGCGATCGGCTTACCCGTTCATTAGCCCCTCCCAAATTTTCGCAAACCCAAAACTCGTAGCGTGTGGGCAAATCTAGAGCTTTCACCAAACTTGCCAGTGCAGCCGGAGTATGAGTTTCGTCTGCCAGCACCGCAATCTTCTCCACACCTAGCTTCAGCTTCGCCGTCAGCTCCTCAAAATAGCGTCCTTGAGATCCTATACAATGAGCATCTTGCCAAGGGATTTTCAAGCGATTAAAAGCCAACTGTACACAACTGACATGGGGGTGAAAAGTCAATTTTTCTGGTGGCAATTGGGCAATTAGTAACTTTCCCCAGCCGTAGAACAGGGGATCGCCGGCCACCAAAATCACAATTAGTTGAGCCGAGGGCCCAGGGGAGGATTCTACCGTCTCCGCAGCAGGCTCTAAATCGGTTCCAGGAGCCAACCAGCGCCGAATTTCCAGAATTGCCTCGGTCAAATCTGACAACACCCAGCGCTCGCAGGAGAGCTGCGGAAAATAGCTCAAATGCCGATCGCTCCCTACTAATAGAGCGGCCATTTCTACAACCTGTCGCGCCGATTCACTCAGCCCAGCAGCTCCATCTAAACCTATACCAACTACGTGTACTGTCACTTTTTCAGCTCAAAGGAAAAAATCAGAATTACTAATTTTTCCTGATTTCTAATAAGTTTTTTACTTGACTTTGTTGCCAAGCCAAAATAATTAAACCATTTAATCTGCCACCCTAAGACTTACACTCAAAAATCCGGTTTCTTCTAAGAAATCTTAGGTTTGGCGATGCCTTTGCGGGTTGTTTTGAGTTTTCCGTTTCTCGTTAAGTGAATTTGTCAACTCAAAACTCAAAACTTCCAACTCAAAACTTACTTTCGACGATCGGCTCAAAACTCCAAAACAGGCCAGTCTGGTTCCCGATAGTAGCTCATCATATCGTCAAACTTCCGCAGTTCGGCCCGGTGCACGACAAGTTCTTGGGGCGTGTCTAGCCATTGATCATTTAACTCATTTACCAGAGTGCATAAGCGAGCTCGTTCTAGGTTTGGCCCGATGTCCCCAAAATAGCCCAGAGTAATGTGCGCCGTCAAATGATATTGCTGTTCAATTCCCAAGGCAATTAAATCGGGATTTTGATAGATCGATCGGCGAAACTCCAGAATTTGCTTGTAAGAGTTTTCATCTGTCGGTGCTAAACAGACACCCACAGCTCTCGTCATCATAATGAAGCCCAGAACTATCCAGCGAATCTCGGAGCCACTTACCAGGGCTGGTTTTGAGGCCACGAAACAATCAGCTATCTGCGATCGCAGTTGCCCCTCAAATTTAGGATTTTGAGCGGTGACATCTCGATAAGCGCTGTTCCAAATTAAATCTGCCAGTGTTAAATGGAAGCTATCAGGAGGTAGCGCCACGAGGGAGCCGGGACTAAGTTCGTGCAATAGCCGTTGTTGGCAGGACTGCAAGTTAGTATAAAGTGCAGCATTTTCTAAATCTTCCGCCGCAGGTGGCGTAATCACCGAATAGCCGGGAAAAGGTACAGGAACTCTGACACCGGCTTCGTCCGGTTTAAACTTGGTAGATTCCTGAATGTGTTCTACCTGGGACTTGTAGGAGTCCGGCAGCGTCATGCGCGCTACCCTATTCACGTAAGCTTGATAAGTATCGTCCAATCTCGATTTCCTCGCGCTAATTAATAGCTTTGGGCACTTACTCGACTTGAAAATTGTTAGGGCTGGCGCTGATCACGAAAAATCTATGTTTAGAGAGAGCGCGCGCTGTTGACTGTGACAGAATTTGTCACGATCGCACAAATCCTAACTTCAAATTCTAGATTGTTGAGAATAGTGCAAGATGTAAAAATTATCGAATAGAATCTTTAACTATTCGTAACAAACTTTATTTGACACTCCCCAGCCTAAAGGCGTGGGGATTCTTTGTTCATAGAGCTAACGTGCTGCGGACAGGATTTCTCCAATCAGAGTAGAGGTCAATTCTCCCAAAGCGTTGCTTGCGTTAATCGCAAGGGTTCCGATATGCCCTACCGTACCCAATCCTCGACTCAGGATATTTCTAGCTGCGTTTTCATCCCTGTCAAGAGTGCATCCACACTTGCAAACGTGCGTCCTAGTGGATAGCGTTTTCTTCACAATTGCACCGCAACCAGAGCATTCTTGGCTAGTGTATTGCGGATTTACCGCAACCGTAACTCTTTCAAATACTTGACCGAAATATTCAATCCAGATACGGAACTGATACCAAGAAGCATCGTTAATAGACTTAGCCAGACAATGATTTTTCACCAGATTTTTAATTCTCAAATCTTCGTAAGCTATCAAGTCGTTAGACTGAACTACGCACCTTGCAAGTTTTATTGCATGGTCTTGGCGTTGCCTACTTATTTTGAGATGGCGTTTTCCTAAAATCTGTCTAGCTTTGCCTCTATTTTTTGAACCTTTTACTTTCCTAGATACACGACGATGAGAACGTCTGAGAACTTTTTCACCTTTTCGGAGGAATCTCGGATTTTCAACCGTGACTCCGTTGGAATCAGTGTAATATTCTTTCAGCCCAACATCTAATCCGATAGTATTTCCAGAAGGCTCCGTGTTTTCTTTCCGGTCAACACTAATACAGAATTGAACGTACACGCCGTCTGCACGTTTTACCAATCTCACCCGTTTTATTTGGGCGATTTGATAGAAATGCAAATCCCGTGTTCCCTTTAATTTGAGTTTACCAATTCCTTTTTTGTCGGTGAAGTTTATGGTTTTACGATCTTCTGCAAGTTTCCATCCAGTTGATTTATACTCAACTGAGCGACAGTCTTTCTGAAATTGTGGATATCCTTTTTTACCAGGAATTGACTTTTTGCAGTTCTCGTAAAATCGGGAGATAGCAGACCAGGCTCGTTCAGCACTGGATTGTCTAGCTTGAGAGTTAAGTTCGTCGGCAAACGGGAAGTTATGAGCCAATACAGCACAATATTTATTCAAATCGTACTTATCTATTTTTTGGTTGTCCATCCAATAGCGCAAACAGCTATTGCGGACAAATTGTGCTGTACGAATCGCTTCATTTACTGCTGCAATCTGACTGGATTTTCCGTAAGCTTTGAACTCAAAAACTAGCATCGCCTTACCTCCTGCCTTATGCTAGATATTTCAGCACAAGATTGGCTGGTATCGTAACAAAGGTTTACAATTAAAGCCGTCCTAAAAGGACGGGGTTTTAACCCTCCGCTACGCTCCGCCCAATTTCCTGATAATACACCATTACTGGGTCGCTTTGTGCTAGAAATGCAAATTTACCTTTTTTGGGGGGAAGACGATTTCGCGATCGCGCAAGCTGTGACAAGTTTACGCCAAAGTGCCGTTGATCCCAACTGGGCTAGTTTTAACTATGACAAAATTATTGCCGATCGAGCGGATGCCGTGATCGAAGGACTCGATCGAGCCTTGACGCCCCCCTTTGGTACTGGCAGCCGTTTTGTCTGGCTGGCAAATACGACTGTAACGCAGCAGTGTCCACCAGAACTTTTGGCCCAATTGGAACGGACTTTGCCAGTGATCCCCGACACCACCGTGCTGCTGCTAACATCCGTCAAAAAACCTGACAGTCGCCTCAAGTCTACCAAGTTACTCGTCAAGGCCGCCGCCGAAGTGCGGGAATTTTCGCCGATTCCGCCTTGGAATGACAAAGAATTAGCCCAACGGGTGCGCCAAGTCGCTGGCGAACTTGGAGTAAAATTGACCGCGACGGCGATCGAACTTTTGGCCGAATCCGTCGGCAGCGATACCCGTGGGCTATATAGCGAACTCGAAAAATTGCTGCTGTTTGCGGGCAACCGCAGCCAACCTCTGAACCCGGAGGAGGTAGCAGCATTAGTGCACTGTCACGCCCAGAATACTTTCCAGTTAGCCGATGCTATTCGATCGGGAGATACCCCCCTAGCTTTGGAGTTATTGGCGGGCTTAACGAGCCACAGCGAGCCTGGTTTAAGGATTGTGGCTGGCTTGACGAGTAAGTTTCGGATTTGGCTGTGGGTGAAGGTGGCGATCGAATCGGGCGATCGCGATGATAAAATTGCTCAAGCTCTAGACCTCGGCAATCCCAAGCGAGTATATTATTTTCGCCAAGAAGTCAAGAGCGCCAGCTTAGAACAACTGCAAAAAACTTTGCCTTTACTGCTAGAATTAGAAGCCTCTTTAAAGCGGGGGCGAGAAGAAATATCAACCCTGCAAACCAAAGTGATAGAACTCTCTAGCTTGTTTCGCTAACGGCGCTATATTGAACGATTCCGCCGGTAATGGTCTCTTATATTTTTGTTAGGTGGGCGGGTGGTGTGTCAAATCTAGGGTCGTTGGGTTGAGTTTTGATTTTTTCTCTGTGTGTCTTCGCAAATATTCTTGGATTATTTCTGAACTCTGGTTTTTCATAGTTATGGATGGCGTTTGTGTTGACAGGGTGCTATTTTTATGCTAGGTTTGCTACAATGCGGTGTTGTTTTTTAGATGGGCAAGGCTACAGATTCGATCGGTAAGTAATCTGCGATCGATTCAAAACTAACCAGCCTATACAAAGGTCGATCGGGATACCACGATTTTTAAATTTGGTTGAAAATGGTTAAAACAATGGTTAAAAGCTTTAAAAAAAATATATGACCATGTAAAATAGGGCGATGCTCCGCCCAAATTTACGCCTGTGGACAACAGTTGCGGATCGACTCCCTTGGTGAAACCAGAAAGCAGCCTCTCTAAAAATTACTTCTAGTTGAATAGTGAAGCGATTTGATCAGTTTAGCCAAGTTTTGTATAGCAGCGCCAGCCATGACACAACAGAATCTGCGGGAACTTCTCAAGCAGGGCGATCCAAAAGCGATCGCATCTAGCATCAACGGTACACTCCAACCCAAAGGCATCAACGCCGAGGTGACGCGGGACAACGGCTGCCTCCACATAACTCTGGAGTCAGGCAAAGTACCGAGTCAAATGGCATTGGTCGATTTCATCCGTAACGGGATGACGAAGTTGGGAGTCGAATCCATTCACACGGTAAAAGTCTACGGGCGTCGGGCGGGCGATCGCTCGCCAGCCTGGGAGGACGAAATAGAGCTGATGCCCGCGCCGGGGTCAATGCTTGATCCAGACGAGGGTTCAAGGCCTAACGACTCCTCCGGTTTAGATGATGACGAGTCCGAAGGCTCAGAATATTATCAAGAGGAAGAGTTCGATCGAGACGAAGACGAAGATGAGGACGAAGACGAGGAAGACGAGGAAACTCCGCCTCCGAAAAAGCAATTCCCCAAATGGGCAATACCTGTGGGAGTCTTAGTGCCTCTTGTGGCGATCGCAGGACTCTTCTTTACTGGTAATTTACCATTCGTGAGCAGTTCGACCTCAGAACCAAGCGCCCCGGTCGCCGCTTCGCCCAAGCCCAAAGCCTCACCACCCGCGTCTAAAGCTGCCACACCCTCTCCCGGTGCATCTGGGGCCGCTCCACAGGCAGCCTCAACAGCCCCCGTCGCCACTCCTAATGCTGCTAAGCCGGCAAGCCCAGCGGCATCTGCCACACCCAAGCCTGCCTCTGGCGTACCCAAAGCCACCGCGCCCAAGTCTGACCCTTGGAGGGAAGCGGTTAATCAAGCTCAGAGTGCAGCAATTCTGGCCCAGACGGCTCAGTCCCAAACTGAGTGGAACGCAGTAGCAAGCCAGTGGCAAAAAGCTGTTGGGCTGATGAGAGCCGTGCCACCAACCAGCCCGAACCATCAAAAGGCTCAGCAAAAAGCGGCAGAGTATCAGGCAAATCTGGTTGTCGCCAACCGTAGGGCGGCGGCGGCGCCTTAAGTAAGAGTTTTGAATTTTGAGTTTTGAGTTTTGAGTTAAATACCCGATCGGTAAAAAGTTAAAAGTAAAAAGTCAAAAGTAAAGAATCTTGTTTTTACTGAAAGCTTTGTTACTTTTGACTTTTTTAAATTTTACTAAAAAATCCCAATAATATAGCATTTCTCAATCGAGTCAAGTACAGTACCGCCATTTCACCAATTACCAATCACCTCGATTTAAAGTCTGTACCCGAAAGTCCTTGGAGTGAAAACATCCCTGGGGCAGAAGTAAATCCCGCAGCACAGCTCGTAACTACCCTGAATGCACAAATACTCGAAAAAGTCAAGCGCTTGTGGGAGAGGGAAAATTATTATTGGGGATGGAAAAATCTACAGGGAGTATGGGAGTTGTTGTCCCGTTCGGCTTGCCAGAAGCAGGGTCTGGCTGGTACAGTTGGATGCGATCGCGCCCAAGTCTTTTTGCTTGGTATAGCGCTTGATCGGAGGCGGCAATCAGAATTTCGGCTCCCGATTCAGATCCAGGAACCACAGTCGCTACGCCCAAACTGAGGGTGACGTACTGACTTACCTGAGAACCTGCGTGAGGAAGCTGCAAAGCTGCGATTTTGAATCCTATGCGTTCGGCTACTTTTACAGCCCCTTGAATCTTGGTATCCGGCAAAATAACGGCAAATTCTTCGCCTCCGTAGCGAGCCACTAAATCGGCGGGGCGATGGACAGCATCGCCGATCGCCCGGGCGACTTGTCGCAAACATTCGTCTCCGCCTTGATGCCCGTAGGTATCGTTGTAACTCTTAAAATAATCAATATCGCAAAGAATTAGGGACAGGGGCGTTTGTTCCCGCAACTGTCGGCGCCACTCTGTTTCCAGATATTGGTCGAACCGGCGCCGGTTTGCTAGCTGGGTGAGTTCGTCCGAAGTGGCTAAGCGCTCTAATTTGAGATTCGCCGCCTGCAACTGCTGGTAAAGTTCTGCTTGCTTGATGGCGATCGCCAACTGGGTGGCCAAAGCAGACAGCAACTCTACCTCCAACTGCATCCACTGTCTGGGGCTGCACTGGTGGACCATCAGCAGCCCCCACAAATCCTCCCCTTGTACCAGCGGCACTACTAAATAAGCTTTGACATCAAATTGTGCGAGCAAATCAATTTGAGCTTGTGGTAAATCGGCGGCGCAGATATCTGCGATCGGTCGGAGCGCCCGATGTTGGTAAGCTTCCAAATAGAACTCGTCAAAACAGAAATTTTGCAGCGTTTCCCCCAGCATCGGCCGGCAGTTAGGAGCTACAGATTCCACTGTCACCGCCCCCGTTGCCGGCGCCGCGCAGAGGCTGCCTGTACAGGGGTTAAAGCGGACGATCATCACCCGATCGGCTTGCAGAAACTGGCGCACTTCGTTGACTGTCGTGCTGAGCACTTCCCCTAAATCCAAAGACTGGCGGATGTGCTGAGTAATCGTCGCCATCAACTGTTCCCGTTCCTTCTGCTGTCGCAGCGCCTCTTCTGCCCGCTTGTACTCTGTGATATCTTGAGCAGTACCAAAAATTTGTTTGGGCTCTCCTTCGGGTGTGCGGGCAAAAACTTGGTCGCGACAGCGAAAGTGGCGCCATTCGCCCGATCGATGTTTGAGCCGATACTCCAACTCCAAAATGCAGCCGTCCTGGGCCGAGGGAAATTGTTGCAGGTGCTCGGACATCTTCGGCAAATCTTCTGGGTACACCAAACTGGAATACAAAGCCGTTTCCATCTGTAGAATTTCCTGTGGCGTGTAGCCCAGTAACTTAGAAGCTTGACCGTTGACGTAGACGTTGCGCTGTTCCGTCAAGTCGTAGATGTACAACAAATAAGGCGCTGCGTCAGCAATCTGCTGGATGAAATGCTGGCTCGATCGCAATTCTTCCTCTACCCGCTGGCGCACGTTCACTTCTTCCAAAGCCTGATCCCGCATGGTGCGGTAAGCTTGGATGCGTTGCGTGAGGTCGGTCACGTCCTGAATCACCAGCAGCGCGTAGAACGATTGGGAATTAGTCATCGGGGATGTTGGAGGCGAAACAGAGGATGGAGATTCCCAATCCAAAAAAGCAGTTGTTGGTTCTCCGACTCCGACAGTAACGTCTGGTTCCAACTCAAGAGTCGATCGAACCAAGTCTCTAATCTCCTGTTCTGCAACTATCGCCTGTTGGGCAGGCACTGCCGTTACAGTAGTTTGCTGGATGCGCTGCTGGCCCTCTTGCCAAGTTGCCGGAATCAGGTATTTGTGAATTTGAGAAGAAAAAATTGTTGGCGGGCCTCCTGCAAAGATTTGCTGGAAGCGATTTGCGTACTTTAGCTGGTTTAGGTGAGGAAAATGGGTTGTGATCTTGGTTCCCAAGATTTGGCTGCGGGGAATTTTTGTCCAGTCTTCCAGACAAGTGTTCCAAAACAGCACCACCAAATCATCTCGCAGCAAGCAAGCGCCTACTGGTACGCTGTCGAGCACCCCAAACTTGTCCTCAATAGTTTTGCTTTCTTGGCTCATAGACCCCCGGCAAGTTGATCGATCGCAGTCAACAAGGTATCAAAGGAACTGACATTGAAAATGAGGATGATATCTCCTTCAATGTGAAGCTTTTCAATAATGAAACGGGTTTGGGCTAATAAAACGACTGTATCAGTAGATAAGCCACCTGATGTCAGCAAGGTAGCGATCGTCCCTTCCGTGTAATTGGGAATTGAGTAGTTCAAGCGCTGCTGAAGTACATTGCTGATGGCACCCATGACCCCGTTGATTACAATATTTCCCACTTCACTCAGCGTACCAATTTTGACTGAATCTAGGTCGTGAGAGCCGATTTCTTCCCCAGTCAGCATCGTCACCAGCATCGCCGCGCTGTTGGTGGGAAAGACTAGCTGAGCAATACCTCCAAAGGAACCTGTGAATTTTAGCTGGACGGAGGCGATTTGCTCGCCGTTGAGGTGGATCTCTAACTCTTGTTGCACATCCGTGGGAGACAAGATTTGGAGGTAGGGGATTTGCAAGCGAATCGGGGAGTCGATCATATCGTTCAAGATCCCTGCTGCTTGACCGATACCGATGTTGACGAGTTCCTGCAAAGCATCGAGCTGTCGAGCGGTCAATTTCATGGGGCGCTCTCCTCGCTAGCACTGAGAGCTTTTTTGATCCAGCCGATTAGTTCGCCTGAGTTGGGCATTTTGTGGATGACTGCGAGGGCTCCGAGTTCCATGCACTCGGAGCGGGTGGTGGATTGGATGTCTGCGGTAATTACGATCACTGGTATTTTAAACCCCTTCTCTCGCATGGCTTGCAGGACTTCCCGACCTTCCATCTCCGGCATCAGCAGATCTAACAGCATACAGTTTGGGGTCTGAGTGCTCATAATTTCTAAAGCTTCTGGCCCGCAAGAGGCTTCCCAAGTCTCGTATCCTTCTGCTCGCAGGATTTTGCAGATTACCCTGCGAGTCAACCACGAATCTTCGACAACGAGAATTGATGTCACTACGTTCTCCTCCTTCAATTGTTTAGGACTGACCGAAGTTGCAGGTACTGCTTTTATTGTGACAGCAGTTTCATCGCGATCGGGCAAAGGTGCGATCGCCCGTTGCGGAATTCCTGTTATTAAAAACTAACCCATTAAGCTGTTTGATTGTTTAGGATCTTTGAATAGGGGAATAAAAAAACCCGGTTTCTGAATGAAACCAGGTTGGCGGGGTCTGTATTTTTGCAGTATGTTATCCAAGAGGTGATCAAAGAGGTCTGCCTTCAATTAGATATCACTAACCGCTTGCGGAGTGACTCTACTCGCCGTTTTGCCGTATCATTGTCTGGTTCGTAGATGAGGGCTGTTTCGTACATTTCTAAGGCTTGAGCTGTTAATTTTTTCCGCTCGTAGGAGTGCCCCAGATTATTGAGAGATGTAACGTATTGTGGCTGCAATTTGAGGGCTTCTTTGTATTGGCGGATGGCTATGTCGTACTGTTCTTGGCCGAAGTGAGCAAAACCGAGGGCGTTGTAAATGATCGCTATATTTTCTTCGCCTTCCAAGTCTGGGGCTTTTAGGGCTTTTTGAAAGAGTAGGATCGCCTGGGAGTAGAGATTTTTGTCTAAATAAATACTGCCCAATTCGTAGTATTCCTGTGCTTTTCCTTGCTCTTGAGTGAGCTTATTTTCTAAGCGTTCTAGGGACATTTCCCGGTTGCGAGTTTTGAGGATCTGGCGCACAATAAACCAGGCACTGCTGCCGAGGATGGCTAGCAAGACTGACAAGTAAATCATGAGCAAATTGCTATCCATGTTATTTAAATTAGGCATAGGTCTGTGGAAGCTTTTATTTATTTTAATGTGTTAGGAATCGCGATCGGGCGAGCCTCTGAAATTTGAGAAAAAGCGGGCAAAGGGCGATCGCAATTGCCCTGGTGCAAATTTTGAAACAGCCAGAAGCCAGAAGTAAGAACCAAGAAGGAAAGTTGATATCCTGCTTCTAGATTAATCAGAACAGTCTTCCTTCTCTGGCAGATAGCTAGATCATTTAAGACTTACGCAACATCGCCTAAAGTAGGGGGTTTCCACGAGAGATTACCCCTACAAATTTCTGACTTCTGAAAACTGCTCAAGTTTTCATGATGAGGCTCGATTTGCCATTTCCACGACTTTACCAAATGTTGCTGGGTCAATGATTGCCATTTGTGCCAGCATTTTGCGGTTGATTTCGATGTTGGCTTTCTTCATGTTGCCGATGAGTTGGCTGTAACTCGTGCCGTGCTGGCGCGATGCGGCATTGATCCGAGCAATCCACAGGCGGCGGAAATCGCGTTTGCGTTTTTTGCGATCGCGATAACCGTTACGCAAAGCCTGCATTACCCGCTGGTTAGCTGTGCGGAACTGTTTAGACTGTGCGCCTCGGAATCCCTTGGCTAATTTGAGAATTTTTTTGCGGCGTCCTCTGGCGACGTTACCGCGTTTTACCCGTGTCATCTTTAATTTCCGTTAAACTTTACAAGTATGGAAGCATTAACCGCACGTTAGCGTCGTTGGTCTCATCAATGACGACCAATTTAGATAAGCGGCTTTTGCGGGCTGAACTTTTGTGAGAGAGCAAGTGGCTTTTGTAAGCTTTGCGGCGCACAATTTTACCGGTGCCGGTCGCTCTAAAGCGCTTTGCGGCTGCTTTGCGAGTTTTGAGTTTTGGCATGGATTGGTGTTATTTGGACACAAGCTCTAACCATATCACGTTTGTGGTGCTTTTTGCAAGCGGGCTTTGCGGGTTGGGGGTGGCGCTGGATTTATTTGGGGCAATATCCAGGATGGGCGATCGGCTAATCTTGTTCAATTATTTTTAACTTAAAGCCGATCGCCCTAGCCATCCCGCACCATCCAAACCAACATCCCCAACAGCGGTTCAACTGGTGGCACCGGGTAGTCGTTCAAGTCAATTGTCAGAATTTTTCCCTCCAACTTCAGAAATCTCCAAGCAGTACCGCTGCTGACACTTCCGTAGATTGTGGCGATCGGGATATTGTTAATTTCATTAAACTTTTGAGCTGCCACCATTTCGGCCGCGCACTGTCCCAATCCTACCTTTAAATCTGCTTTTTTGGCTTCAACAATCACAAGCGCAGGCGCTTCGATTAATATTTGTTCGGGAGAACGACTGATTAAAAAATCGCAGATTCCGCTCAATCCTAACTCCGAATCTACGGTAAAATCTTCTCCTGAAAATAGACTCACTTGCCGCTGTAAAATCTTTCGGACTTCGACTAAAATAGGACTAATAATCAGTTCCGATCGCGCTTTTTCAGAACCCGTAGCTGTAGCAAGTGGCAATCCTTCTATTAGGGATTCAGTCAAATATACACTAGGAGCGATCGGCTCTGTTGGTGGCAGGAATCGCCCTGCTTCTACGGTGGTTAAGCCAAAATCGCGTTTAGCCTTTCTGAGTGTAAATTCACTGTACGGCATGGAAACAACCTGTTCTATTAACATGAAAATATATTAAAAAAAATAGGCTAGCCGTATTTTACAGCGCCTATCTCAATCATTTTTTTAAGGGCTCCCCGCAACGCCGTCTTACCTCAGCTTTTGACCTGGTATTTTACCAGGTGGGCACCGTTGGCTCGGACTTAAAGTTTCTGGGTACAAGCCCAGTTTACTGCTGTCCAAACATCTTGATTCCCGAGAGTTAAGAGTTATAGATCAAAAAAACATTATTGGCAGTCACCAACGTCGCAGTAGAACCTTTATTCAATATACAGCAACTAACTAGATTTTGGCAACTATTCGATCGATCTAATTTGCATTCCAGATAGATTCAACGGTTCGAGCGATCGCCAGTGCTTGCGATCGCCCTTGAGCTTGCCGCTCCCGATCGAGCAAAACAGTAACGTGACCCAGTTTTCGGCCGAGACGCGATTCTTTCTTACCATACCAATGCACAAAAGCACCCTCGATTTGTGCCAGTTGTTTTCGTTTCTCTAAATAATCAGACTCAGCCGACTCATAGCCAAGTAAATTTACCATGACAGCACCAGCAGAATTTAGATCGCAATTGCCTAAAGGCAGTTGACAAACTGCGCGCAAATGTTGTTCAAATTGTGAAGTTTTGCAAGCATCTATGGTAAAGTGTCCCGAATTGTGGGTGCGGGGTGCAATTTCATTTACCAAGAGTTGGTTGTCGGCGGTTAAAAATAGTTCAATGCCGAATACGCCGACAGCTTGTAAGCTATTCAGGAGAGTGCGGGCGATCGCCTCAGCTTCAGCTTTCACCTCTAAACTAATCTCAGCCGGCGCAATCACCAGGCGACAAACCTGATTTTCTTGCTGAGTTTCGACGATCGGATAAATTGCAATTTCACCATTTGCCGATCGAGCCGCGATCGCAGCCAACTCGCGATCGAAAGGCACAAATTCTTCCACCAACAAAGCCAAACCTTTAAGCTTAACACAAATTGATTCAAAACAAGCCGAATCTTTCACAATAAAAGTACCTTGACCGTCATAACCGTGGCGGCGAACTTTCACAACAAACGGAAAGTCCAGGTGCAAATCCTGACTACAATCCCATTCCCAAAACCTCGGAGTTGGCAAACCCAAATCTCGCAAATAACAGCGCTGGATGTACTTATCCAACAAAGGAGCAAGGGACGACAAACTCGGCTGAAATAAAACACCCTTAGCTTCTAGAGTCTGCAAACCATCCAAATCAACAAACTCATTTTCAAAGGTAATCACATCGCAGCGAGTGGCTAATTCAGCAGTAGCATTAACATCATCAATTGCAGCCAAAACAGGATCGGCAGCAACAACAGTTGCCGGGTCAGTAGCATGGGGAGTTTGCACCACCAATTCAATACCCAGCCTCCTAGCAGCAGCCCCCATCATCCAAGCTAGTTGACCGCCGCCGACAACACCAACCCGCTGAATTTTGGAAGACGGATTAGCAGCGGTTTGACTTGATTTCATCTGAGTAATTTTCATTAGGTTAACCAGACTATTTTATAGCAAAAAGTACCGCAATGAATATCCTGTAGGGGCGGGTTCACCAACAATATATAACAAGTACCAAAAATCTCAATAAACCCGCCCCCACCCAACAGTAAATCGCAATCTACCTCTTTTAAGATACAAGGGGCGGGTTCACTCTTGAGCTTTAAAGAATGCAGACAGGTTAAATAAACCCGCCCCCACCCCGCGCGAGAGTCTTTGATTGATCTGGGTGCAAGATGTAAGTTGAAATGCGTCCAGGACTGTGAGAGTAATTACAGAATTAATCAACCAGCAACAAGTTAAATAAAAGTATTGAATCCAGGAATAACCGCAGAATGCTGGAGCTGCGAAAGCCTCTAATTCAGTCCTGGAAGCACAGCTTGTAGGGGCAATCCCCCCGTGGTTGCCCCTATCCATACGATTGTTACAAAAACATCTAATTCTTTCACAAGCTGAGCCGCCAAACAGCAGCAAAGCCCCGCCCGTCGATAAAAGTGCCACATCTAGCCATTCCCTAGCGCCAAGCATGGCATAATTGACAGCAGTGCAAAAAACAGATAGATAAGTACAAACACTGCAAAGTGGCCATTCAGGCAAAAAAATTATAGGTGAGGATGCTGTGAAAGTTTTGGTTGTGGGGAACGGAGGTCGCGAACACGCGATCGCAAAAAAACTGCTAGAATCAACGCGGATTAAACAAGTCTTCTGCGTGCCGGGGAACGGCGGCACAGCTACCACCAAAGGCTGTCAAAATTTGTCGCTCAACATCGACGACTTCGAAGGCATGGAACGCTTTGTGATGGTCAACAACATCGGACTTGTCATCGTCGGCCCCGAATTGCCCCTATCACTAGGCATCGTTGACTATTTCCAAAAGAAAAAACTGATGATTTTCGGCCCCACCAAAGCCGGAGCCCAAATTGAGTCAAGCAAATCCTGGGCCAAAGAATTGATGCTCGAAGCAGGCATCCCAACGCCCAAAGCAGCCGTATTTACCAACGCAGAAGCAGCCAAAGCATACGTTGTTGAACAAGGAATCCCCATAGTCATCAAAGCAGACGGACTCGCATCAGGCAAAGGAGTCACCGTTGCCACCACCGTCAAAATGGCTCACACCGCCATCAACACCATTTTTCGTGGCGAATTCGGCACCGACAACATCCGAGTCGTAGTCGAAGAATATGTAACAGGTCAAGAAGTCTCGATTCTCGCCCTCACCGACGGCATTACAGTAGAACCCCTGCTGCCAGCCCAAGACCACAAAGCCATCGGCGAAGGCGACAAAGGAGCCAACACGGGTGGCATGGGAGCCTACGCACCAGCACCCATTGTCACCCCAGAACTCATGGAAAGGATTCAAACGGAAATTCTGGAACCCACCCTAGCGGCACTGCAAAAACGCCAAATCGACTACCGGGGCGTACTCTACGCAGGTTTAATGATTACAGCCAAAGGAGAACCCAAAGTCTTAGAATTCAACTGCCGCTTCGGAGATCCCGAAACCCAGGCTGTTTTGTCCCTGCTGGAAACCCCCCTGGAAGATTTACTGCTAGCCTGCTGTAAGCAGCGTTTAGGAGATTTTTCGGAAATTCGCTGGAAGTCCGGGGCCGGAGTTTGCGTAGTTTTGGCCTCTGGGGGTTATCCTGGAAATTACCAAAAAGGCAAAACTATTACAGGCATCGAGGAAGCCGAAGCCAAAGGAGCGCAAGTCTTTCATGCCGGCACCCAGTTGAAGCAGCAGCAGTTAGTGAGCGACGGCGGCCGGATTTTGGGCGTCACCGCTGCGGGAGCAACTTTGGAGCAAGCTATCTCTAAAGCTTATGCAGCAGTTGATTGTATTGAGTTTGAAGGGGTCTACTGTCGCCGCGACATCGGCCGCCGAGCTTTGGCAGACAAAAATTAGGAATTACTATCCGCGCCCGCCATCCAAAAGCAAAGCAATCTTAAAGTAGAAGTGTCACAATAAATCTGGCATCTTTGCGGTGGCGGCAGTGCACTCATTCACTGTACAAAATCTGAGGAAAAGCCTCTTTAATTAATTCTGCTTTTAAATTTTAACTGGTGAAATGTTGGCCATACTAAACAAAATCGGAGAAATCATTGCCAGATGGTGGTCGGAGTTTACCCTCCAGACTCGCCTGATGGCCGGTGCTACCCTCGTAGTTTCGTTAATTATGAGCGGTCTGACATTCTGGGCTGTGAATACTATCCAGCAAGACGCGCGACTCAACGATACCCGCTACGGCAGCGACCTCGGCCTGCTATTGGCGGCAAATGTGGCTCCGTTGATTGCTAAAAACGATCGCTCAGAAGTTGCCCGTTTTTCCCGTCAATTTTATAGCAGCACCTCTAGCGTCCGCTATATGCTCTACGCCGACGAAGCGGGGGATATTTTCCTGGGGATACCTTTTTCGGAATCGGAGGTGCAAACTTCCCTGACTCTGCGCCGCCAGATTAAACTTCCTGATAATTTTCTCGCCGATATTGAGGCGAGAAATTTAACTTCTTTGCCTTTGGTGCGGCAGCACTTGACTCCTGACGGAGAAGTCACTGATGTATTTGTTCCCTTAATTCATGAAGACAAATATTTGGGAGTTTTGGCGATCGGCATTAACCCAAATCCCGCCGCTGTCATCTCTTCAAATTTGACTAGAGATGTCACTTTAGCCGTATTTGTCACCATTTGGGTGATGGTAATTTTGGGGGCTGTATTTAATGCCCTGACAATTACTCAACCGATTAAACAATTAGTTTTTGGGGTAAAAAACATTGCGAGTGGGAATTTTAAGCAGCGAGTTGACTTGCCTTTGGGGGGAGAATTGGGTGAGTTGATTGGTAGTTTCAATGAGATGGCCCAGAAACTCGAAAGTTATGAAGAACAAAATATTGAAGAGCTGACAGCGGAAAAAGCTAAGTTAGAAACTTTGGTTTCAACTATTGCTGATGGGGCGCTTTTATTAGACGCAAATTTGCAGGTGATTTTAGTTAATCCGACGGGGAGGCGGATTTTTGGATGGGAAGGCAAAAATGCGATCGGAGTTAATCTCCTGCACATTTTGCCCCCGGAAGTGCAGCAGGATTTGACCAGACCATTGCAGGAAATAGCGGCGGGCGATCGGGAAGGCGGCGAATTTCGGATCTCCATGAGGGAACCTGTAAACCGCACAATTCGGATTGTTTTAACTACTGTAATTCTCCATAAAGCGCCCGGAGCAGAATCGCTGTGCAAAAGCTGCATCCGCGACGAGGAAAATACCTGTAACGACTCCGAACGGCCGGAGGTTGTGGAATGCACTTTCTATGAACAAACCTCAAAACATCAAGGTTCCGGGCAATACCGCGAGAGTCTTAAAGGCATTGCGATGACTGTGCAGGACATCACTCGCGAAGTGGAACTAAATGAAGCTAAAAGCAATTTTATCAGCAATATTTCTCACGAATTGAGAACGCCTTTGTTTAATATCAAATCTTTTATTGAAACTCTCTACGAATACGGAGAAGACCTTCAAGAAAGCGAGCGCAGGGAATTCCTGGAAATTGCTAATCGAGAAACCGATCGACTCACCCGTTTAGTTAACGATGTGTTAGATTTGTCACGGCTGGAATCCTGCCGAATTTATCACTTGGACGCTGTTGACCTCCATCAAGCTGTGGAACAAACCCTGCGAACTTATAAATTGAATGCTAAGGATAAAGGGATTGAACTGAATCAAGAGGTTGACCCGGACTTGCCACCGGTTTTAGGCCATTATGATTTGTTGCTGCAAGTGTTGGCAAATTTGGTCGGAAATGCCTTGAAATTTACTGAATCCGGGGGTCAGATATCTATTCGAGCTTACGTGCTAGACGAGGAGACAATGCGGCACAAAGACTCTGGTTCCAGGAAATATAACCAGTCACCTGCTGCTCAACATTCGCCTCTGGTGCGGATCGAAATTTCTGATACTGGGATTGGCATAGATCCCGAAGACCAACAGGCAATTTTCGAGCGTTTTTTCCGGGTAGAAAACCGAGTTCATACTTTAGAAGGAACGGGTTTAGGTCTTTCTATTGTCAGAAACATTATTGATAAACACCACACTAAAATTAATTTAGTTAGTGAGGTTAATGTTGGTACGACTTTCTGGTTTGATTTGGCAGTTTATCAGCCTAAAAAAACATTAGAAATGGACAATCCTTGGCCGGTGGAAGCAAAGGTTGAGAGTGAAACAATTTCGAGTTATGTTATGTAATATCAAATCCGGTGGCATAGGAATTATGTAGTGCGAGCGTCCTCGCTCGCGATTTTGGTAGCGACAAAGGACGCTCGCGCTGACATGATCCGATCTATTCCGATGGAACCGGAAACGGTAAGGACTTCAGTCCTTTCTTCGATCAACTTAAAAAAGTCCTGCTACAAACTTTCCTGTTGGATTTCCTGCCCCAGGCGCAACAACCAATTGCTAAATTTATGCTAATTAAGCTGCAACAGAAATTGCCTTAGCCTTAAGTGATGGTTCTGGGATGAGTTGACTATCCTCTCGGAGGGTGTCAATATAAAGCTCAATTGCTTCTTTAATATTGTTTTCTGTTTCTTCAAGTGTCTTACCTGTAGAAATACAACCAGGCAAATCAGGAACATAAGCTGAATAGTTAGTACCAGCCCATTCAAAAATTACAATATATTCTTTCATTATTCTTCCTCCAGTTGTGCTTGTTTCCAAATAGTTTTGAGAGTTCCAATGGCGACTTCATCCGAAAAACTACCCGGTACAACTAAAATACCGGATTTTTGAGGGTGCTTCAGGACTCGATGACTCCCTCGCATTCTTGCTTCATATCATCCATCCGCTTCTAATCGCTTGAGTACCTCACGAATTTTAATTACTTGTCCTTTCTATTTTAAATTTTTATAAGACTGAATATTTTGGCTAATCAGAAACAAGGAGAAATCTGTTTAAAATTTGCTGGCCATCGGCTGTTAAGCGGTACAAATCGGGAAGTGCATTTCTGGATAGAGATCTGAAGCCCGATCGCACATTTCCCCAATTTTACCCTCGTTTACTCGTTTCCAGGTTGAGCCTAAAAACGAGTAAACGAGTAAAATTGTCAAGACTTAAGAAAGGTTTTTTCTAGCACGTTCCGATCGCTCTTCTGCGGTATCCATGACATCTGCCATCTTTTCCACCATTTCCCCTGGATAATTTTCCAAAATCCGGGTAGAAAGCGAAATTCTGCCCCGACTTTCATCGAGGTCAATTACCAGTGCTTTCAGAATTTGACCGGGAGAAAATAGCTGAGAAAGGTTTTCAATATATCTTTGGCTGACTTGCTTGATGTGCAGCAAACCGCTAATTCCTTCCATGTCTATAAACACGCCAAAAGGCTTAATGCTGCTAACTTTTCCTTCTACCAACTGGCCGATTTGTAACTGACTGAAGGCAGAAGATTGAGTTGCTAGCCGCTGGGAAAGTACCAGTTTTTCCCGATCGCGATCGACTTCTAAGAAACTCACAGACAAAGCTTGACCGATGAGCCCTTCTATGTTGTCGCGATCGATTAAGTGCGATCGAGGAATAAAGCCGCGCATTCCCTGTACATCGACCGTCACGCCGCCCTTATTTGCGCCCGAAACCCGCACCTGAAGGACTTTACCGCTTTCCTGCAATTCGATTAGCTGTTCCCAAGCTTGCTGAAGTTCTAGCTGCCGCAGAGACAGAGTAACTTGCCCATTGGCATCTTGTTCGCGGATAATTAAAAAGTCCCGTTCCTCTTCCAAAGGAACGACTTCCGACAAATCCGTGATCGTTCTCAAAGCAGCCTCTTCGATGGGTAAAAAACCCGAAGACTTGCCGCCGATATCAACATAGGCGCCGTTCGAGTCGTGATCCAAGACTTTGCCACGCACTATTTGTCCCTTCTGAAACTTGTAATTGTGCTGTTCGAGAGCTTTAGCAAAATCATCCATTGAAAAGGATGCTTTTGCGCTTTGAGAACCTGTAGATTTAGGATTCATGTCAGTTGTCAGTTATTAATTGTCAGTTGTCAGTTGTCTGTAGAAAAATTTTCCCACTCTCCCCATCTCCCACTTTCCCCATCTTCCCATCTTCCTCTCTCTAACAGAACTTACGCATTTCAACTCACATCAGAGGCCAATATCAATAAAGGGCTTTTTTGTGGATGGGGGCGGGTTTATTTCACCTGTCTGCACCCTTTAAGGCTTTTGGTGAACCCGCCCCTACAGGTTTTTGAGAATGGCATCCAGGACTGTCTAAGCTGGTTGAAGTTCCTGCTGAAATAGGCGCTTTACCTCCTCCCACGACTCGGCTGCTGCGGTAGCGTTATAACTGCCGCGGTGGTCGCAGAAGAAACCGTGATCGGCATTGTAGCGGAAAATTCGGTGAGAAATATGATGTTTTTCCAGTTCGGCTGCAATTTGGTCAACTTGTTCTGGGGGAATGCTGGCATCTTGAGTCCCATAAAAGCCATAGAGAGTGCCTTTAATCTCTGCTGTGCGGGTGATTGTGGGGGCACCGACACCGAGGGTTTGGGTGGCGATACCAGCGCCGTAGAAGGACGCTGTAGCCTTGATTTCGGGCAAAGTAGCGGCGAGGTAGGTGACGTGTCCTCCAAAGCAGAAGCCGATGCAGCCAAAGCCTGGTTGTTTGACAAATGGCAAGGTTTTGAGGTAGTCGATGGTGGCTTGGATGTCGCTGAGGAGTTCGGATGCGGTAGTTTGTTCTTTGTATTTTTTGCCAATTTTGATGTCTTGGGGGGTGTAGCCGGTTTCAAAGCCGGGGGCTTGACGTTGGTAAATTGCTGGGGCGATCGCCACATATCCCTCTTTTGCTATTCTTTCGGTAACTGCGCGGATGTGCGAGTTGACGCCAAAGATTTCTTGAATGACGATGACTGCGGGAAATAGCCCTGCTGCTGCGGGTTGGGCTTGGTAGGCGGCGATTTGCAAATCCCCGTTGGGAATTGTGACGTTGGCTGTGCGAATTTCTGAGTTGGTCATAGCAATCTTAATTTTCTTTGTGAATGAGATTTTTTTAACGAACCGCGAAGGCGCGAAGCACACGAAGGAAGAAAAGAGAAGTTTTTTCTAGAGTTTGTTCGTATTATACCAAGATTTCGGGTTTAATCTGCTCCTATATGTTTTTTTGCTAATGCTTCTCTTCTCAAACTTCGCGTCCTTCGCGTCTTCGCGGTTTCCAAAATCTCTAGAATTAGCTATAGCTTTAGCTAAAAAAGATGATATAACTCGTAAAAAATTTGAAAAATGGGCTCTTTTAACTTATCCTAATAACCGGGTGTAATTAATGCTAAAAAAGCCTCAGATAAATGTATAGATGGTCTGGTTTATTTTCAAGGGGATAAAACTGAACCAGAAAAAGTGATTCTGCAAGTCAAATCAGGAAATGTCAAATCAGGAGATATTCGCGATTTACAAGGAACTATGACCTTAGAAAACGCCGTTATCGGGATTTGTCTTACCTTAAAAGAACCCACCAAAGAGATGCTCAAAACAGCTAAGTACGCGGGGATATATCAAAGTGAATATATGAGTCAAAGTTGGGATAAAATTTTAATAGTCACGATTGGGTAAATTTGAGAGGATAAAAAACGCTGAGATATTAAATTAAGTTTTGAATTTTTGAAGTCTGCGGAAAAACAAAAAGTAGTTAAATCAACTCGGTTAGAGCTAGAATTTTAATTGGTAAACGGGAGATGTTTTCATCTTATGATTCTTAATTGATTTATGGAATTGATGTTAACACAGATTGGAGTGTAAATGTGCGCCCCCATTCATCCCTAATCCCATATCTAGCCTCTACATTTTATATTTGGGATTGGGGATTGAGGGAAAAATCAAATACTAACTCTTAAAATTAGATGGGAATCTCCTGTGTCGCCTTTTTCGGAAAACCTGACATAATGTTAATCTATGTTTCCCTCCTTAAACTTCTGTAAACTTTTCCGAAAATTAATTACATAACTTTAACTCTTCCTTCCCCAAATAACCGTAAAACCGCACCGGATAAACGTTTCGGGCAATGCTTCTCAAATGCCAGTGATTTTGACAAGTCAAATACAATTGCTATATCATAATCTCATATCAAATCCGGTTAAATATACCGAATAATCGTAGGGGCGGGTTCGCCAATATCTTAACTAGAAGGAAAAGATCCAGTAAACCCGCCCCGACTCCATATTATCATTAATCAACCGGACTTCATATCAGATAGCAATTCTGGCAGGATTAAGCCGATGTTAGAGCCAGGGCAAATATTACACAACCGCTACAAATTGCAACAACAGTTAGGCCACACTGCTGCGGGTAGGCAAACTTGGTTAGCAACAGATTTGCAAACTAAAACGCCACAGCAAATCATTGTCAAGCTGTTAGCTTTTAACCCACAAATGCAGTGGGAAGATGTGAAATTATTTGAACGGGAAGCACAAGTTTTACAGCATCTCGATCACCCCCAAATTCCCCGCTATCGGGATTATTTTGCCATTGACGCAGAAGCAGGGAAGGGTTTGCCCATGTTTGGTTTAGTGCAAGATTATATCGAGGGAAAATCTCTGCAAGAATTGTTAGAGAAAGGTCATAAATTTACCCTAACCGAAGTCCAAACAATCGCGGGAAAATGTTTACAAATTCTCGTCTATCTCCATGAATTGAGTCCCCCAGTTTTACATCGAGATATTAAACCAGGTAATTTAATTTTAGATGGAAATAATCGGCTTTATTTAGTGGATTTTGGTTCAGTGCAAGAGCGAGCTAAAGCTGAAGGTGTTAGTTTTACAGTTGTGGGAACTGGCGGTTATGCACCCCCGGAACAATTGTGGGGAAAAGCCGTTGCATCTAGTGATTTATATGCCTTGGGAGCGACATTAATTTATTTGTTAACCGGGGTGGCTCCGGCGGCTCTACCACAGTCTAATTTAAGGATTGAATGGATGGATCGCGTCACAGTGAATCCCGATTTTGCTCTGTGGTTAAATCAACT
>Ga0316607_1000149_pt1 | contig 29051 bp, 41 predicted proteins | sample MIS2016062E_MG_FD_207674 | JGI IMG/M metagenome (GOLD analysis project Ga0316607, IMG submission 207674) | Microbial mat bacterial communities from Middle Island sinkhole, Lake Huron, Michigan, United States - MIS.2016.062E | ecosystem: Environmental > Aquatic > Freshwater > Lake > Sediment...
AACTGTCGTGCTTGTAAATGATACTATAATTCTACTTTCACCATTGATTGTGATTTTAGCCCCAACCATTGCCGAAGTAAACTGCGTACCTATGCTTGTAACAGTTACACCACTTGTGCTAACCGTGCCAGTTGGAGTGAACCACTTCACAGTATGATATAAAATAGTACCGTCTTGCAAAGCATACGTTGGGTTTGTCGAACTTGATAACTCCCCTGTTGTTGGGTTTGGTAGTAGGTTTTGTTTATATCCAAGAGCATCGTTAAGAACATCAACAGTAGGATATTTTGTTCCTGTTCCGTCAATCGCTAAACTGTTTTGTTTATTTGCTTTGTCTTCTTTTAATACTAACGCATCAAAAACTACATTTTGTGATGGTGCTATATTTGTAACTCCATCCACAATTGCATCAGCAACTTTGCTATCAATTTGAGTTTGTATTGAACTTGTAGCATCAAGATAACTTAATTGTATTGGTGTAACACTAGAACTAGCTAAATCTTTATTTGAATCTAAATATACTACAGTATTGGCTGTTCCTGAATTAAATCTCGGAGCTGTTGTAAATGTTATTTTAGAAACAAATGTTTGAGCTAATGTTTTTATTTTTTCCCAACCTAAATAAAATTTACTAGGTGTTACAATATCTATATTATTAGTCGTAGAAATATTTTCAATAATTGCTTGAGTAGTTATTTTAGCAGTTCCTCTAAAGCTTTCTGTAGCTTGTTCAGTATTACTTTCAAATCTTTCCCAATTAGTTGAAATTTGTCCTGGATTATCAATTAAAGCATAAAAACTATCTCCAATATCCAATAATCCAAAACCAGGTGGTGTTCCTGCTACACTAGTATTATAAGTATCTCCACTTCTAATAGTATCTCCAACTCCTGTACCCGTTATTGGAAAAGTATTTGAAGAAGCATCCCAATTTCCAGCAGGTCTAAATATTGAAACTGTTAAAGAATTAGCATATGCTTTTGTTGCATAATCAGAATCATTTATAAATTTTGAAACATTTATATTATCTGCTAAATGTGTTGTATTAATAGATGATGATTTAACATCTGCGATAATGACATTATTATCATCGTCATATGTAAAATTAATTGTAGGTGTATCTATTAAAATATTACCAACAGCATCTTGAGCGTTTTCATTAGTGTATTGTGTAATATCACCAACAAATAAAAAATCTCCATCAGTTAATTCAGTATTAAATTCAACTTTTGTTTGTGGAGAATTTAATAAATCTGAATATTCTCCTGTTGTTGCAATATCAGCTAAATCATCAAGTTGTACACTTGTTGCATTTATTATATAAGGATTATCAACAGTTCCAATTCCAGTAACATTAGTATTATCTCCTGAATTTACATAAGTTATACTATCTTCAGTAATAGAGTTAACTATATAAGGATCTAAAGTTGTTCCTGTACCTGTTACTGTAACATTATCTCCAGCATCTAATTTTGTTTCAGAACCATTTGGTGTATTTGGAATTAAACTTTGTACATATTCTTTCGTAGCTAATGCTTTACCAGTAGGTTCTCCATTTATAATGTATAAAGATTGTTCTGGAGCAACAATTTCATTGTTTATTGTTTTTTCAATTCCTAAATCAGTTAAATCTGCATTAATAATATAAGGATTTATAATAGTACCAATACCTGTTACTGTAATATTAACTCCTTCTTGAATAACTGTGTTAGATATTTCTGAAGTTGAAGAAATTTCATAAGGATCTAATGTAGTACCAGTTCCTGTTATTGTGATATTATTACCTTCTGTTAATTTTGTTTCAGAACCATTAACTGGTTGTGTATTAGAATTTAATATTTGAAAAAAATTAAAAGATTTTCCAGAATAATCAATACCATCTACTGCAGAATATGTTGGATATGTAAAATGTGAAGTTAGTAAACCAGTTTCAACACCTATAACCTCTCTCCAAACATACTCCGTTTTTTCATCTTTACAATATATTTTTAAACCTTCATAATATTTAAATGCTAAATTATTACCAGTTCCTAAATCTTTAAGAGTTGCTTCATTTTGAATGCCTGTTATAGAATCTAATCTAACTTGTTTAGGTACATTAAATCCTTTTGGAACATCAGCACTATATTCATTTGCCATATTATTAATTTTATTATGTTTTGGTTATCATTATAACCATTTTTTATTTTTAATATACAATCATTAATACTATTTATTATTATTCCAGAAGTATATTCTTCAGGATTTACAACTAAGCCTTTAATGTTATTATATTATCATATGTATTACCTTCTGAAGCTACTTCTTGTAAAGTTGGAATAGAAGGTTGATTTAATTATTCGATTTGTTCTTTACTTACTATAAAAATTAAATCATCCTCTATTAAATCTTGTCCTGTTATATAATCTTCATTATTATATAGATTTTCAGTTAAATTTTTAATTAAATAATTTTAACCACATTATCAATTGTTAAAACTTTTAAAATTGGAATTATATTTGAATCTACTATAATTTAAGAATTATCTAATAAATCTTATAAAGTAGTTGTTATTTGACCTAAATCATATTCTTAAAATTCTTGTACTTTTTTTTGTAGGCTCAGTAACATTTATTGTTATATTCATATTTTAAATATTTTTTTTAATTATAAACTCTTATTTCCACATTTAAATCAACAATAATATCATCAGAAGATGTATTTATTAATGTTGTATATAATCTTACTGTGTTATTACTAATACGAAGTAAATAAACTCCCATATTGTTACCACCTGCATCAGTTCTGATAATCTGTCTATCTGGTATTAAACGAGTTTTATTTTCTGTAAAAGAATTTCCTCCTGTTAATACTCCATCATAATTTCCAGCAGCTGATCTAGTCCAAGTTATAGTACCTAATGTATTTTCTAAAATAACTGCTGTTGGTGCAGTTGTACTAGTTTGATTTAATATCACAGTGTAAACTTTATATGAAATTTCTGGAATTAAATCTACAGTATCTTTTATATTTTTACCTACATTTAAAGGAGAAATACTTTTTGTAGATGTTTTATTAGTAATATCTGTATCTATTTGAGTTTTTATTTGTTCTTTTGTCATTATTGAAATATATCGTTAAATTCAATATCAAATATTGAATTGTTTAAAATGTTTGTTTGTGTAAATTTAAAAAATATATTACTAGGAGTATAAAAATCTTTAGATACAAATAAAGTACTATTTAAATCAGATAAATATATAATATCAAATATATCAGTAACATCATTATTTAATATATCTGTAACTATAAATTTTTGATCATTTGATTCAGTAGCGTAAAAACAAATTCTACCTACGTATTGATAATTTATAGTTTTACCAATATTTTTAAAATGTGAATATGTATCAGATAATTTATTTATAAAATACCCTTCGTTATATGTTAATGAAATTATATCATTTATTGTAGTAAGATAAGATTGTTCTTGCCAATAATAAATTTTACCTATTGTTGGCTGTAAAGGATTTGTATTACAATCATCTTTTTCAGCTTGTGTAAAATTATTTTTTTTACTCATTTGATATACTTCTTGAAAATTATTATTACAAATTATTTTAGAATTATATAAAAGAGTATTATATATTTTTAAAAGTTGTTTTATTTCTTCATCATTTAATGTTAAATAAGTTTCTTGTAATAAATCATATGTGATAGCTAACAAATATATATCAATTGAATTTATTGTTTTACCAATTTTAGCTTTTTTATATTCTTTATTTAAAGAACTAATAATTCTAGCATAATGTGATTTTTCATCTATTTGTTGCATAATTTAATTATTGTTGTATAAATTTACTACATGAATTACAAGTAATAGTTTCACAATTTTTACATTTAGATATTAAACAAAGTTTTTTAAGATTGTTTAGCATTTCAATAGCTTGTGAATAATAACCTACTTCTAAAGATTTTTTAATAGAATCAATTAATAATGTTACTGTAATTGTTAAATTATTTGAATAAACATTTGTAGTAGTACAATCTATAGATTTTTCCATATCTGTTAAATAATTTAACATACATTTGTAATAAGTTTGTAAATTATAAGCTATTCCTAAAGCAGGGTCTTGACAAGTTATACAACCTTCATCACCTACATAATTACTTTCAATTTCTATAAACCAAAAATCCGTAAAAGAAGTAATTTTTAATTCTTCTGCAGTTACTGTAAAAGTTTCAATATTATTAACCTGTTCTAATTTATAATTTAAATCAATACTTAAATCTTCATTTTTAAAAGTAGTTGTATTCCATAATTTAATTGAAGTTATTAAACTTCCTGTGACAGTTTCTACATTAATTTCAAGTTGTTGTCCGTCATTTAAAATTTCAAAATTTTTTATTTTAACTGCACTCATATTTTTTATGTAAAAAAAAAGCTGACTGCGTACAAATTAATGTTTACAATCAGCCTTTTTAGGTTATTAATTATTTATATTATTATACTACTGCTAAATTAGCAGGTACTGTGGCGAAGGTATCAACTGCAGTTCTAATTGAAGTAAGAATAGCATTTGTATTAGCATTATTTGCTAAAGTATCTGCAGTTTTTTCTACGGCAATAGTTAAAACTTTATATTGATGTTCTACATCAACTGATGTATTAGGTACATAATGTTTAATATGAATAAGATTATATATTCCTGAAGTGGAAGCATATGTTGGAGTTAAATTTCCAAAATTTGCTGGATAACCATATTCTCTTGATGGATCATATTTAAATCCTTTAAGAACATATTCGGCATTAGTAACCCATTTACCAGTTCCTGTTCCAGGTTTTGGTGCAGTTATTTGAGTAGTTGTTAAAAGATTAAGATTTGAACCATTGTCTGATGTAGGTACATTTTCAAAAACTTTACCTTTAACTGTAAATCTTAATTTACGACCAGTATCTCTACCAACGCGATTAGCTTGATATTTTTCTGTAATTAAAATTCCAGTACCATCAGCAACAGCAGTAAATTCATCATTTCCACGATTGGAAAGATTTTTATTTAATGATAGTAAAACTCCGTTTCTAACAGTTGTTGCTGTATCAGAACCTAATACTTGACCTGTTACATAATATCCTTGAATAGTTGTGAAATTTTCAGGAGATAATTGATCTTCTAATCTAATTTCAACTTCATAAGTTCTTTTAGCTGCTACAACACCTGCTGTGTTAAAACCATCTATTTTATAAGAACCTTGTACTTCAGGAGAATAAGCTGTAACTGTAACTTTTTCTACATATTTAGGATCTACTTTATCAGAGAATTCAAATCCTCCAGGAATAGCATCTGCCTTTTGTAAAATATAAAATGGTTTTTTTGCAGCGACATTAGTACCATCTTTAGATAATACTTTTAATTCTTTGTCTGATGCTGAAGTAATAAAAGTAGGTACTGTTGTTTCTGTAGCTACTGCATTTCCAATAAGGATTTCGCCAACTTGGTTTGGTACAAACATAATTTAATTTGTTTTAATTTATAATAATTTATTCATTTGTTTGGCTCATTTGAGCCTTTATTTGTAAGTTTTGAGATTTATAATCAGCAGTAGCTAATATAACAGCTCTATCTAATATTTCTCTACAAACTTCCGTGTTTAATTCACAAGCAGTTTCTGTAGATATTCCATCAATTGTTAAATTATCTGATGGAAAAGCAGTATCTAAATTTGTGATAATAATTGGTTTTGGATATTTAATATATCTAATTTGATATTCTAATGAACCTAAAATGTTATATGGTGATATAATTTCAACAACTTTAATATTACTAATATTTGATAAATCTAATCTCCAAGCAACTTTATTATCTGGTTTTTCAAATGGATTATCAATTTGAATATTGTATTCATCATAAGACATTGGTTTAACATTTAAGAATGTATTATTATAACAATCTTCAGAAATTACTTTAGCTTTTTCATTAACAATTAAAAATAAATCGTCAGGTATAGGATAAAACTTTGCTTCTGAATCTATATTAAGAGAATTTGATATAATATCACTTGTTTTATAATCTTTAATTAACTGATTTAAATCTCTACGTCTTTTTTCAGTAGCTTCAAAACCTTTTTGTTTACGATTACTTAAAGGATCATAATAATTTTTAACAATCTCTAATTGAGCTTTAGTCAAATAAAGACTAAGCTCATAATCATCGATTCCTGGGCTGCTCATTGACGCTATTGCATTATACGATACATCAAACTCATTTCGGAATTCTTGATTAGTCATACTTATTTAATTTTATTAATCTTAGCTTCGATTAATGATCTAACATCTTGGTTTTTTACATCATCTAAATATGCTATTGCATTATCAAATGTAGCAATTTCTCCAGAGTTACACAAATCTAAACCATCTTCTGTTGAATATTTATTTGATTTCTTAAGAATTACACCTTTATCAATTCCTGTATTAATTAACATTTTTGTATAAAGAGTTTTATCATTCATTACACTAACAAATTTAGCAGCTTCATTATCAATAAACTCTTCTACTTTATGTTGTAACCAATCTAATTTAACTTCTGATGAAATAGGTTTATTTGTAAGTAATTTAAGAACACTAAGTAATTTTTCTTTATCATCTTCAATTTTACCATACATTTTAAATGCTTCTTTCTTAGCATCGTATTTACCTTTATTTTCTAACATCTCTTCGTTTTCTCTACAGATTGCAAATTGATAAGTTTGTTTAGTATTACGACTTGTCCAAGTAGAAGCTATTTCGTTTTTTAAAGATTCTAAAATTTTATATGAAATATAATCCATTGGATTACTTAAATCTAATCTATTATTAGCGTCTTCTTTATGTAAAGCAACTCTAAATGTATTCCAAAAATCACCATATACAGATAAGTTTAAACCTGTAATAGATTCTAAATATTCTTTTTCATCATTACTTAATATATTGGCAATTGAACCATTTCTCATAAGAGGTGTACAAAACTTACGAACTGCTTTTGATAACAAACCACCTGAAATTACGTGATTTTTATCTACATTAGCAGCCATTCCTCTATTTCTATGAATATATCTAAGCGTAACTATTTCTTGTGGTAATGTAAAATTACCTTTAATTGTTTTTTCCATTCTTCTTTTTATTTGTCTTCTTCCGAAAGATTTTTAATTTATAAAAAAGGGGTTATATTTCAAACCCCTTATAATTATTTTAGTTTAACAATGATGGTATCATTGATGCAGTTCTAGAAGCATCTTTTACCAATGAACCAACCCCTTCTACAAGAGCAGTCATTGTTGCAGAATCTTCCATTAATTGCATTGTTCCACCTCTACGACCTGTATAAGGATCTCTAATACCTGCCATATATCCACGTAATTCGTCAGAACCTCTAACTTTTACTTTTTGGATATTAGGTTCTTCCATTGAACCGATGTAAAGAATATCGTATCTGTAAGATTCAGCTACACCACCATCTGGGTGAAGAATTTTATTACGAACTTTATCATCATACATTGGATCAACTTCTAACATTACGTGAATGTTATTAGGAGCTCTATATTCTGTAAATTGGAATCCTGCGCTAAATGCATTGTTATGGAATTTAGAAGATACTTGTTTAAGTGCATTTTGATTAGTGTTATCAAATCCTAATGCAGCCCAACCTGAAGCAATTTCTGCTACAGCTCTATGAAATTGAGCAGCCCCTCTTTCACCTGTACGCAACATAAATTTACGTTGATCCCAATCTAATTTACCTTCTGATAATTCAGATAGTAAATCTTCTAACATACGAATAGAGAATCTATTGTAGTAAGTTGTGTTTGAAACTTCCATTTGTTCACGAATTCCTGAACCAGCTTTAATTTCAATATTGGCATTACCTTTATTCAAGAATCTACCATTTTCATCACGGTTTGTTTTACCAAACATAATTGTACGTGATTTAATACGTGACAATGCTTTTTCAAACTGCCAATAAACTTCTTGCATCCAAGTTGTAGAACTATGAACTTTTCCTGTATTAGGATCTCTTGTTTCAATACCTGCGTGATACACTGGTTGAATTTTACAATCAATCATAGCACCTGAAACTTTATGTTCCATACGAATTGAAGTAACAGAGTTTCTCATTAAGAAAGGAGAAGTAAATTGAATACCTGCACCTTGGATAGAAAGCTCATCCTCAACAGGAGCACCTTCGATAGAGAATCTGTTTCCTGGTAAAAATTCGTCTCCTGGAATACCTAACAATGATTCTTGACCACCCCATACTTCACAAGTATAAACGTAATTAGAACCTTCTTCATAAGGATCTTCTATAATTCTCACTTGATATGTATCAGGTCTATTACCTGCAATCAAATGCATTTTTGTAAACCATTTTTCAGCGAATACTAATTCAAATGTTGCTCTAGCCGCACCAACACCAGTAGTGTTAGCATCTATAACAGCTCCATTATATCTAGCTTCAACTAACGCAATGTTACGTTCATCTGAACCAACAACTTTCCATACAAAATCGTCTGCAGTGGCAATAATTTTTTCAGGGAATAACGATAAGGTTGTATCCAAATTTTTCATTCCTGAATTTTGCAACAATACAGTTGTCAAAGGGGAAATCAATTGTGGTTGAGAACCAAACAATTGAGAGATGTGATTTTTTAAAGTAAGCCCTGACCAAGCTTGTGATTTGGTCATGATAAATTTACCTGCACTCATATTAATTTATTTGTTTTTTATAGTTACTTGTTAATTGCAGATATTTAACGTAACCTTTAAATATCCGTTGTATTATATATTTAACACATGACCTGCAAAATTGTCATATGTATTAGCATCTTGTTGCCATAATGGAACACCATTGTCTTTTAATTTTGTTTGACGTGCAATTTTTTCTAAATCTTTTACAGCACTTGATTTAGCAGTTGTTGAGATTTTACTTAAATCTTTAAAACCATTTGTAAGTTCATAAAAATGATACATTCTAATTTCAAATTCTAAAGGATTTTCTCTTCGTTCCTTCATAAATTTATTTTCAAATGTTCCATCTGGAGATTTACCAACAATATCATTAATTGATTTATAAACTTTATCTTGTAATGCTTTATTAGGTTTTAATCCTGAAATTAAATCTTTAGATTCATAAATGGTTTTTTTCATTTGTTCATCTAATTTAGCTTGATTAACTTTTTCAGCTTCTAATCTTTCTTTATAAGAATTAGTTTCTTTTTCAATTTCACGATTTTTAAATTCTTTAAGGCTTTCTAATGATTCTTCAGCATCTTCTAAAATAGCATCTTCTCCTAAATCAATTAGACGATTTAACATCCTATTAGCTTTTTTTTCATCTAAACCCTGATTTAAATAATCGTCATAAATTATACGTTTAGCTAAATCAATATCATTTTTTAATGAATCTGAGTTAATCGTATTAAGATCTTGAATATCTTTTTTAGCTATTCCAATTTTATTTAAATCTAGATTTGCTAAATAATCATTTAATCTTAATTCTGCTTGAATATCTAATTCTTTATTAAAAACACTAGCAAAATCATCAGCGGATTTAATATCTTTTAAATCGATGTCTAGAGAAGGTAGTAAACCTTGTTCGTGAACAAAGGCAGCTAAAGAAGAATATAAGTTGGAAGAAGACTCGCTACCTTCACTACCTTCATCTTCAACATCTTCCTCGTCTACTTCCTCTGAACTATTGTCCTCAACGTGGTTATTATTTTCTAATGTAGTATCTTCTACATTTGTATTATTATCATTTTCTTCTTGTTCGTCAGTATCGTTATCCTCAGGTAATGCAAAGTTAAAATTTAACTCTTGATTTCCTTCAAATAAACCCATACCTAATTCATTATCGTCTTCCATTCGATTATTTATTATGTTATGTTTTATTCTAAGTTTACAAAGATAATCTATTTTATAACAAAATCCAACTAAAAAGTATAAAATTCTTAGTTGGTTAAATTTCGTCCATAGCGTTTATGTTGTTGTTTTCTTTTTAATTCTAGAGATTTGATTAGATTCTTGCTTTAATTTAACATCATCTTTATGTTTAATCATGTCTTGTTCTAACGCTTTTAATTTAAGATTATAATCACTTCTAGCTTTACTTATATCAAGTTGAAATTTTTCTCTATCTAATGGATTTTCAATACCATCATCTGTAATTCCATCTTTATCAGTATCTTTTCCTAATTCTGCAATATAAATTTTAGTTTCATTATCTCTTTGATTCTTCAAATCTTCGAGTTCAAGTTTTCTATTTTCTAATTCAACCATTGCCGCATTAGCTTCTTGTTGAGTTTTATTCGCTTGTTCAGCTTGTTGAGATTGATTTTGTTGCATTTGCTCTTCAGCCATTTCTAACTTACGTCGCATATCCATTAATGAAGGACTAAAATAAATATCCATAATTGTAGTCATAGAACCACCATTTTGAATAAATGCTTGAGCGTATTGTTTAATAGCCTGTTCAAGTTCTATAATTTTAGGTGTATTAGATACTAATAATCCATAATCAGATTCAGCAAAAGTTTCACCTTCCATATTAAGAATCTCAATAGTTTGATCATCTAATATATATTGTACTTTTTTATTTTCAACATCTTTTAATGCTATTTTAGCAGTTTCTAAAAATGCTTCTAAAACTCTAATTTTAACAGCTTCGTGTTGCATAAACCAATACTCAGTAATATGACTTGATTGATTAACAGAACGTTCTACACCACCAACAGTTTCTCTATTAGAAATTTGACCTTCACGTTGTCTTGATACACCACATAATTCACTCATTTCCATTTTAATGAATTCGAGTAATTGAATATGTTGTTGTATATAAGCACCAGTTTCCATATCAATAACAGACTGTCCTTGATTTTGCATATTACCTACAAGTTTACCAGTAGACATCCCATGTTGACCTTCTTTAAAGGAATCTACTACAGCAATTTTATTTACTACCGCAAAGTGCATCCATTTTTCAATTTCCCAATTAGCAGGAACTTGTGCTAAATCTAACTTCATGATTCGACCATAGTTAGATGCAATTGCTTTATTAAGTCTATCAAACATTACATCATACATATACTGAAAGTTTTTAGCTCTATCTACTAAAGATATAGCCTTTCCTTGATTTGTATTATATATTTGACCAATTACTCCTAAATGACCTTTAGATGGATTATTAGCTTTTATATATTGAACTTGTAAAGGTCGCATTTTAAGATAAATATCTCTACCTAATTTTACACCTTCCCACCCTTCAGATACCCAAAAGTCTGTAGATTCCTCACCTAAAATTTTATCAGGTTTATATTCTTCAGATTCAAATCTAAATTGTTCATCACCGTATTCATCATAGAATTTAATCTTTTTAACTTTACGCAATGATTTCCATCTAACTTTTAATTCTCTAATATTACCATTTTCATCAGTATAATTAGTATTAAAATAATGACCATTTAATTCAGCCATTTGAGTCATACTATCATATAATCCTACAGCATCTGTTCTATCTCTAAATAGGGTATGATTATCATAATCTTCAGAATAAGTACCTCTACTTGTTCTTGTAGAGTATTCTAATAAATGATCAATTTCTTCAGGTTTAAGTTCATCAAAATATTCATCTACTAATTGATTAGGAGATTTATGATCTTCCATTATAATAATATCAGCATCTTCAAATCTATTAGAATTACCAGTTCTAACAGAATGTACTTTTAATGGATTTAATTTTTGAAATGTAGGTTCTCCGTGAGATATATCAACTAAATATATTTCTTCTGCAACAAGTAAAGCATCTTTAAAACCTTGTGTAAATTTTTCAGAAAATTGTAATTCTTGCCAATAATGTCTAAGAATTTGATTAGCCATTTTTTCACGTAAGTCTTGCCAAGTATATTTCATATACTTACCTAACTCATCCATTTTTTGTTTTAACTCATCCTCTTGATAATTTTCTTCTAGCATTTTACTAAGTTTTTCAAATAAGAATTTTTTCTTATCGTCTTCTTTCTTAGTAATTGCATCAGGATTAGTTACAATAACAGACCAATCGAATCTACGTTTAATTTCCTCACCTACTAATAAATCAATTTTAGGAACAATTATAGGTATATGGGGTATCATTTTAGGTACATAACTAGCTTCTAAATGATGTGGATTAACAACTTCTGTTAAATCTTGCATATCTAAAATACCATTATAAAGATTATAATTAATAACTTTATTTTTAAATGTACGTCTAATTCTATCATCGTGATAAAATGAATGTTTATCTGAAAAATCTAAATTATCCTTTCTCCATTCTTTATCTTTTTTAACATATGGTAACCTTTGTCGAGGTTGTTGAATTCTTAAATTTCTAACTTCCATTTATCTAAATTTATTTAACTTCACAATATACAACATTTTATTTCTAATTCAAAATAATTTATCATATATTAATAGTGTATTTGTTTTTCTCCCATAGCGTTTGATTGAGTAAAATTTCTATTAAAAAATTTATCATTTGCTAAAGTTTCAATTTGTTTATCTTTATTAGCTATTGCAGATTGTGTTCGTTTATATCTATCTTCTCGAAGTATAAATAACATACCAGCTGCAGATACTCTATCAAAGTTACCATCTGAATTCCATTTAATACATTCTTCAATGTAAGCTAAACCTCTTAATGTATGTAGTTTTAATTTACCAGGATTTTCTTCATCTTCTAAAGAAGTGTTCATCCAATCAGCTTGTAATTTTCTACCCCATTTATTTACTTCAGCATTTGCCATTGTACCTTTAGATGTATTACCATATCCCATATCTTTAGTCATTTGCATATCTTTAAGAATTTGAGGTGTATCACATAATCTAAACAAAGCATTCTTTTTATCAAAGTAACTGAATAAACCTTTTAAGTTTTTTTCATAATTAGCTATAGCATTATAGAATTCTAATAATCTTAAAGATATTTCATAAGCTTCTTCAGCTAATCTAGGTCTTCCTGAAAACTCTGCAACAATTCTATCTGTAAATAAATCCATTACTTGAATTGAAAATAACGATGTGCCTGAATCAGCATCAATAGGGTCAATACCTGCGATATATCTACCGTGTGCTATTTCACCATTTGCATTTTCTGAAGGCATTTCAAATATCTCTAAACATCCTTCACGATTAGCATTATCTTTATCATAACTTCGTAATGGAAATTTATCATTATTTAATCTCCATTTAAGTTTACCATCACCAGTTCTAATTAATTCTCCAACATAATGTTCCGCTAAAAAAGCTTCTTTTTTAACCATTACAGATTCTAAATAATCTTTAAGATCTGATACTGGGAATACTGTTCCTTCAGTACGCATAATAGCTTCCTGCGGAGTAATAGGTTCTTCAGCTTTCTTTTGAGTAATTGCAGAAGGATCTGATGAATTATATTTAATTTTATATCTATTAATAAGAATTTGTAATAAAGCTTTAATTACATCAGGTTCACCACATTCTTCATCATAACAACTATTACGATTTAAATATCCACCCCAAAAGAATCCACAAGTGGTATCTCCTCTAGTACTTTTATCAAATACATTAGGAATACCGTATATTTCATAAGCAGCAGTGTTATAGAATAATTTTTCAGAACCTTCAAATGAACCTCCTTCAACACCACCTGTACCTCCAGCTAACATAAAACCAAATCCTACATCTCCATCTTCAACCGCTTTTAAATTCACGTTCCAAGCTTTTTCAAGATTAGGAAATAAACCATCTTCTTCATAATGAAGAAGTGGTCCACGAATACCTCTAGCTTTATCTGGATTATCTTTTAATGATATGCCGTGTACAGAAGATAGTAATCCTTGACGTACACCATATTCATCTTTAAATCCTAATTGTATTTCTAATGTACTACCTGCTCTATCTACAGTTCTCATTCTAGGTAAAGGTGTGTGTTTCGCAATCCAGTCTAATGTATCTACAACTTTACCCCATATACCTTTATCACCAGCTAAGAAAGTTTTCTCAGATGCTAAATGAAAGTTAGGATTACCTGTTCCAGGATATACATACATATTACAAGGTGATATTGCACCCATTTTGAATGAAAATCCAACCCCCCTTGTTTTAAGAAGTTTACCATGCATACCACCATCTCTAGCTTGTTGCATATAATGATAAAATAAATAATCTCCTAACCAAGGTTTTGGAAATTTTTGTACACGTTCACCTTTTTGTTTTCTACCTGTACTTTCAGTTTTAACAATTTCAACTAACCATATTGGACTATAATTCCAATAGAAATATAATTGACCTGGAATCCACTCACCATCACTTTCTCTAATTAATCCGTGTTTCCATCTACGTTGCTCTTCTTTCCAAAATTCAGCATATGTAGATTTAGGGTTAGGGTTAGGTGTAAGATGTGTATATTTACCGTGTTTTTCAAAGAATAATGCACGTTCTCTAAAGAAATCCATATCTTCTAATATATGAGGATTTGTTAAATCTACATTGATTCTACCATCATTATAAAATTTAGTTTCTTTAGGTTTATCTTTAGCATATCCTCTAACTCCTTCTGGAGCTATTAATCTTTTAATAAATTCTACAGAAGATAAAAAGTCTATTAATTCTAACCAAACTTCCCTTGGAACTGAGTTTTTAATTTCTTCTGTTAATGGTGTTTGGAATTTATTTAATTTATATAACTCTTTTATTTCATCCATTCGTCAGAATTTAAAACTACAGCTTCAGTACTGAGTATAACTTTAGCAACTGATACTGCGTTTTCTAATGCACATCTAGTTACTTTTAATGGGTCTATGATATTTTGTTCAAACATACTTATTCCAAGATCTAAACATCTTACATCATTAATTAATTCCTTTGGAAATATTGTTACGTAAGGATTTGTTAAAGCTCTTAAAATATAATTATCTACACAATCATTATCTTTTAATAATGTAATTATCGTTTTAAATAAGGCAACTCCTCCACCTTCAACAATACCTTCTTCTAAAGCACAAGCTACAGCTTTAACAGCATCATCATATCTATCAAAACGTTCTTTTACTTCAAGTTCTGATTTACCACCAACTTTAATAATAGATATTTTACCTTTAATATATTCTATTCGTTGTTTAAGTAAATCTTTATCGTGTTCAGTTAATTCAATATTTTTAGATAGCTCAAGTAAGTTTTCTAATTTATCAGAAACATCTATAAAATCATCTTTAACTAATATACTATTATTTTTAGATATTTTACAAGATTGTAATTTACCAAGAACATCTATATTATAAGATTTAGATATATTTGTAATAAGTGTACTTCCTGTAAAATCACATAAGTCTTGTAATAAGTCTTTACGGTGTTTAGAGAAGCCTGGTGACTTAATAACACATATGGGTAGTGATTGTGATAAAACAAAACTTTCAAGTTTTTTAAGAACTTGTTCGTGAATATCTTCTACAATTATTAATAATGGTTTATGTTGTTGCGTTAATTCCAGTATAGGTCTAAAGTTCTCTAGTTTTTCTAATTTACCATCAATAATTAAAGTACTAATATTATTAAATTCACAAGTACCTTTAGATTGATTTGTAATAAAATGTTTAGAGAAGTAACTTACGGGAAGTGACATTCCTGGTAGTGTATCTAATATATCTTCCATATTAGAACTCTCTTCAATTTTAACTATATCAGAATGGTTATAAGCCTGTTGAATAAGTTCGCCAATCTGTAAATCATTATTAGCAGATATGCTAGCAACGTGTTTAATATCATTGTGTTTTAACTCTCGTGAATTAAGTTTTAATTGTTCAATTACTTTAGGTATAATTTCATCAAAAGCTTTATTAATATCTACAGATTTAAAATCTTTTAAATTGTTAATAAATGCTGTAGCTAATACTATTGAAGTTGTTGTACCATCTCCAGCATCCTCTACCGTCTTTTTAGCAACCTGTTTAATTAAATTTGCACCAATATTTTTTAATGGGTCTTTAAATGTTATTTGTTCTGCAACAGAAATTCCATCTTTAGTTATAAGATATTCTCCGTATTTGTTTTTATTAGGTATAATAACAGTGTTTCCGTTTGGTCCCATTGTACTGGAAACCGCTTTATTTAAATCATTAATACCTTCTATAATTTTATCTCTTGCTTCTTTTCCAAAATATAATTCTTCTATCATAATTTTATTTTTATTCAAATTGTAAACCGACCTCAAAAATTCCCATAGCCTGTTGACCTTTCATTCTACCTTCAGTTTCTATTTTTTCTTTAATTAATTCTTTTTCTGCAGCTTTTAAATCTTGCATTACAACTTTAATCTTACTAATACCACCTACAATAGTTGTTAATGTAGTTACTGGTTTATTTCTATCATCACGTTCTTCTAATAACTCTTTAGTCTTAGTTAAGTATTCTGATATGTCATTAGCTGCCAATAAAGCATTTTTATATAGTTTACCTATTACAGTGAGACTTCGTTCTTCATAAAAGTTAATAGCCTCTTGTATTATAGAATCTACTTTCCAATCTTCAGGTAATCCAATGTCTTTTATAATTTCTTCTTTTCTAAATTTAATATCTATAATTAGATAATCAGATTTAATATCTGTATAGTAATATATAAATAACATTTCTTTTAATGCTAAATCTTTATTACGACTCTTATCTCGTTTGAGTATTTTTTTAAATTTTTCCAATTCCCACAAATTATCATCAACGGTTAGAACTCCATCTTTTAATAAAAATCCATTCATATGTTTTAGTTTATACCTATAAAACCCAACTAGATTTCTCAGGCTGGGTTATAGTTTTATTCGTTTGTTTGTAATTCTTTAGAATTTGTAAATCTAGTTTTAATTGATCTATCTTCAATAATAGCAAATATTTTACCATCGAATTCAATTGGGTCTAATTCAATTGTTGTAATATCTTCATGTGTATTATTAGGATTAACTTTCTTATTTGTCATCTTATCTAAACTAAGTCTAACTTTATCTCCTAATTCAACACTTGTTACATTTGAACCTTTAGCAATAATATATTGAAATTGACTCATTGCATTATCAGATAAATCTAAACTATCTAATGTATTTTCTGTATTTAAAGTAATTATTACTTTATTGAACATTGGTTGTTCTAACCATTCTTTACTAATCTCTAAAGCATCATATGCTGTTATGTTCTCTCTCATCTCTTTCTTCTTTACTTTTTTGTAATCTATATTTATGTTTATCTACTATTTCTCCTGATGTATATACTTTTCCTAAGTATTTAAAAAAGAAGTTTGTTTTTATATTATCTATTTCTTCACCTGTCATTGTATCTAATGACATTTTTCTAATCTCCTCATACATAAATCTAAACTGTGATTCAACTATTTCTTTTACTTCACAATCTCTGAGATTATTATTTAAACCTATTGTATGAATAATATCATTTACTTTCTTTTCTTGAATCTTATCCATCTACAATGTTAAAATTAATATTAATAGTAAAAACTTTATTCTTTTTATTCATTTGAGGAATATATACAGATGATATTTCATTATCGATTATAACTTTACTCTTTCTAAGTTTAGTATATATGTTCTCTAAACCTTGTGTAGTAATAGCTAATTCATCTGTGATTAAAATTTTAGTATCATAATCAAATACTGTTTTCCATAGAATTTTATTATTAGTAATCTCTTTAGAAAATTGATAATGATAATATAATAATAAAGCAACTACTGTATATTGTTGTTTCTGAAGTTTATGAAAAGGTTGTAAAAATTCAATATATCTAAAAAAGAAATTCTTAATCTTTACATTTAGATTTGCTGACTTTACATTATCCATAATTAATATTTAGGTTTAATTTTCTGTTCTTTATTATATTCAAATATATCTTTATATTCTTTTACTTCATTTACTGAATTACATCTTTGACATATTTCATTACCATCATCATCTACTTCATATTGATTTGGTACAACTAATGTACCACAATGTTTACAAGCAAAGACTGGTTCTTTATCATAATCGTTATCTTTATTCATTTTAATTTCATTTATTTTATCTTTTATATTCTGTACCCATTCAGTATCATAAAATGGAAATACGTGCATCTTATTGACATACTCAACATACTTATACATTAAGTTAAGATGTCTGAGTAGTTCTTTTTTCATATTTAGTTTTAATATTTAAAAGGATTAACCATCCTTCTGTTTCTTTACTTACATTTACAGTATAACTAAATCTTGGATATTTACCTGTAAATAATTCCATTTTAGTTTGAAATGTATCTAATTGATCTAATGCCTTTTTTAAATCTTTTTCAAAAATTGTGTATTCTTTTTCCATTTATTCAATTTTATTATCTATTTTATATAATTCCCAATCTACTTTACTTAAAAAATTTGGAAATCGCTCTGTATTACAAGATTGTGAAGAATAAGCTCTGTCCGGAAAATCACATCCGCATATAATACATTCGCCTTTTTTAGCACAATCGTTATTACATTTTAATAATCTATGTGCAATTTGTTCTTTAATATGTGAAGGTTGTAAACTTTGTGTTTTTAATCTAATATTACCTTCTATAAAGTTATAAATATTAGATAGTGTTATTTCTTTACTCATTATTTAATCTATTTAATATTAAACTTTTCTCCATTGAATCTAAATCTCTACCAATTAATTGTGGTACAATAGAATCAATATTTTCTTCTGTTACTTTATAATCTAATGTTTTAAGATGATCAGATAATTCATTAATCTGTTTTAACTTAATATAAAATGTTTTAACTTGTTTCTTAGTATTAAGTTTATCTAAAACATTTGCTTTTCTATTTCCGTTTTTACTGAATGTATGCATATTATAATCTTTCAAATTTTAAATACTTGGGGTTCTCTTTACCCCATCTATTAATATATTCTTTTAATTCATTATCTGTTTTACTTGGAAATATATTTCTCCAATATTCTAATTCTTTAGGATTGTTTTTATTGTCCATAAACATTTTATCTTTTGTTGATTTTCTCCAAAAATTTCTTTCACAATTAAGTTCATCTTCTGTTTTTGAATCTATTATTTTTCCATTAATGTCATATGTTTCATATTTGAAATTTTCTAAATATGATTCATTATCTAAATTATCGTTTGCTATATCTATCATTAAAATGTTGTGTTTAAAATTTTAGTATCTATAATTATATCTCCTGTTTTATTAAATAGTATATGTGATTTAATATATCCAGTTTTATTACGAACAAATATTTGTACTGTTGGTATATTATTATCTCCTAAAAACATTCCTACACAAATATCATTTAATCTATTTCCTCTCCATTTATGAGTATAATAATTATACATATTAAAAATATCTTTTTGATTATCTATGATATTCTGTTCTATTTCGTTGTATTTATTTTGTATGTTTATTAGCATTTTTATATTTTAAATTTATATTATTGCTTTAAATCTATTTACTAAGAAATTTGTAAAATCATTACTTTTAAATACCCCATTTAAATCAATATACATTTTAATATCTACTGAAGTATTATCTGGTAAAGTTACTCTACATTTATCTCTTACTACTGTTTTAGACCAAACTTCAAATCCTATTGGTTGTTGATCGTTATAAATAACTTCTATATCGAAGTCACAATCTTGTTCTAATTTATTCTGTTTAAAACCTGTCATATTTTATTATTTAAATATTACAATCATATTATCTTTTGTTCCACTTTGAGTTTTACCATATTTATTCAAAGGTAAATAAAATTCTTCATTATCATCTATTTTACCAAATTTAATTCTACCTTTAATAAATCTAATCTCAGAAGCGTTAGGTTTAATATAATCATGAAATAATTTAGTTGATGTAGAAACTGGTATTAAAAATACAGATATATTACCTTTCTTCATTTCCTCAATACCTTTAATAATAAATTGTTCTTTTAGTTTTTGACTATAAGGAGGATTAACAAAGTTTGATTTACCCCAATCTATTTTTAATCCATCATTTATAATAACTCCTTCATTATAAGGACAAGGGTCAAAATCAAAATTAAACTCTTTATTTAGTTCATTATAAAACTCTGGTGGAGTTGCATAATTATTATCGTTGTTTATGTGTATATTCTTCATATATTTTATTATTGTACAAAGGTACAAAATAAAAATGACAATTCCTAATATTTTATCAATTATTTTTCAAAAATATGCAAAATAAATTTTTAGACATAAAAAACCCACTAAATACTAAGAAATAGTGGGTTACTGCAGATTATATTTAACTCTAGGTTAGTTCTTATTACTTACACTTTGGGCGACTAACTTATCTTTCTAGAATATATGAGCATTAAACATAATTATTGTTAATTTGATTAAAGTAATCAATTAAATTTTAATAGATATTATAAATTTGTAATTTGTTAATTAAAAGACAGAAAAACCCCTATGCGATTTAGCATATTACCGTTATTTTAATTCAAATAGTTGTTTTAATGAAGCAGTGCGTTTTAATACCAAGAAGTAGCTACCTTTAAAAGACATTTTTGGTTCGTGACACCATTTGCTAAATCAACTTCAGTTTAACTATTTTGGGAACAGTTGTTTTCAGACTCATTATTAACCCTAGAGACACTGTCGCAGTTGTTAGTTGCTACCAGCGTAGTCATCATAATAATAATGATATGTTGTTATTAAATTATTAACTCTGCTACGTAGTTCTTACGGGTTAATATACAGCTTATTTTAATAACAGTACAAAGATACAACATTTATTTGTAATATCCTAATAAAAAGTGAATTATTTTACATAAATTGTTATTCACCTATAGCGTTTATATGTAAATTATTAGTGAAAGTAATTTTTTTTTGGAAAATTTTTTAAAAATTTTATATTGATCGGATGTGTGAACTAATAGAAACATCACCCCCACTCTTTTCAAACTTTGGGGATATTCCCCTACTTAATCAGAGTTGTTAAAGTCGTGACTCGACAGCAACTCACAATACTTTATACGATGAAAACGATTTTCAAACAAGTTAAAAATGAAGTTACAGGTAAAATTGACCTTAATTTCGGTGCAGAATTAGTATCTATTAATACTAATACCCCATATTCATTCAAAAATGCTAAAAATGAAGAAAAGGTTTATTATCTTGGTACTGTAGACTTCGTCTACCCTAACGGTACTGTTGGTAAAGGTGTTACTACACAAATCTTTAAAACATCTGTAGACAAAGGTGTTAAAGTTGGTAGTACATTGTTATCTACAATGTCTAGAGATGATAGTGGTAAAGTATGGTTGCGTACATCATCAGCTATAGCTGGTAATGGTATTGACGTTGCCGCAATGGGATCTATGTTTGACGAAATGTTTGACGAAGATATTGCAGCTGTTGCTACTAATGCTACTTTTACTGATGAACCACCAGTTCTTAGTAAAGTAAACTAACTTATAGGGACTCTTCGGAGTCCTTATATTTTTTAACCTATAATAACTTATTATGTGTGTGAATCTGAAATGATTTACTAAAACTTTTACATTTAATTGTGAATCATATAATAGGTTATAATAGGTTAATTTTTTATTGTAACTTGTTGATAATGAAGGTGTTGAAGTTTCCATTACTATCTCACCCAACATTTCACCAATTTTAAACATCACCTCAAATCTATGATATTACAAATATTATAGCTTTTACATCAACATCATAACCAATTTAATTGAGTTATTCTACATATATTTACAAACAATTTATTACAAATCTCATAATAATATTAGTTAAAATGATACAATTTATAATCAAATGTTTTAATTATATTACAATTAGAACTATCAATAAAGCTATTTTTAGTGAATTTGAAGCAGAATATCTTAATGATAATAAAGTTTGGATTAAACTTAAAAGTTATTATTGTGGTTATCATAAACATTTTACTATTGATGATTGGAGATTTTCAACAAATCATTTACGTAAAAATGTTAAATATATTAAATTAAAATTCATTAATTTTATATAACAATAATTTATAGTAACCTAGAGAATATTTACTATAAATCCTAAACAATTACATATTTAATGTAAATAATCACAATCTAAACACTTCAGATTGTAAAATAATATTGGGTATAACTTCAAAATACTTTCACAATATTAGATAATTTACATTAAATATTAATCAAACAAATTAAATAATAGTTAGGGTGCAGTCTAGTCTGCCATAAATAAGTCTGATATATATACAGTGTATGAAACTAACATCAAACCTATTATTTTTAAAACAAATTATTAACTAACTAATAACAAAATTATGTACGTAATCTTATCAACAATTGACACAGACAAATTATTAGCTCCTTATGTATTTGATACAAAAGTAGATGCTGAAAGATATGCTAAAAGAGAATTTATTACAGGTGTTTGGAAAACATTTAGAATTAATCCTTATGGTTTTAGTCAATAAATTATTAACAACACTTTAGTCAGTCAATTACAGGTAATGCTGGATTGACTGATTATATTAACTAACTAAAACTTAAAATTATGTCAACATACTCAAATAAACCACAAAAAAATAATTGGGAAATATGGTTTATAACATCAGTGATATTATTTTTATCTATGATGCTATTACAGACCATTTCCGAATCAAATTCTTCATCAATTATAAAAAATATATTACTATTAGTAACAATTGCTAATTTAATATCTTGTATTATAATAGGATCAAAAAACTAAATAAAACAAATTATGAAAACAATTATCTTATTAATTTTATTAGTATTTTCAATAATACTAAATGTAGCTTTATGTCAAGGATATAACAAATTAGAAACTAAAATAAATACTCCTCAAACAATATTTATATGGAATGATGATGAAGAGTCTATCCCTATGGATAATTCATTAATAACATTAGAATTTACTAAAGGAGATACAATATATGTTGGTCCTTATAATAAATTAGCTAAACCAAATTAACTATGAGTTGGTCAAATTTTCCTGAAAATTGGGAAACAGATTGTGAAATCATAGAAATATTAGATATTGATAAAATACCTACACAATTAGTTGTAGGTACTAAATATCATTGTAGTTGGGCTACATCTAAAGGAATGGTTTGGATATTGAAAGGTATTTCAAATGCTGGTCAAGCAATACTTGAAACACCTAAATCTAAAAAAATTATTTATACACATATAAATAATCTTAGACATATTAACAAAAATGCTTTACAACAAGCTAAACAAAGAATTAAAAAAAAAGAAAATTAAAAACAATTAAAACTAAATTAAAATGAAAAAATTCCTATTCTTATCGTTATTAATGATTATTTCATTAACAACTTGTGCTCAAACAGTAAATGTTAAATTACCAACAGTTAATACAACTATTAGTAAAATAACAAAACCAAAATCACCTAATACTACAATAGATAGTCAAGGTAATTTCCACGAAAAAGTTGATGTTAAAACTAATAAAGTTTACACATCAGCAGAAGGTAAAACATTTGATGTTTATGAAAACAACAAAGGTAAACTTTATATTATTACAGGTATTTCTGAAAAAACAGGTAAACCTAAAAAGAAATATTTAGTAATATAATAAAAAACTATTATTTAAAAATATATTAGAATAGAAACATTGCAGAGTTTGACTGTACTATTCGTTGACAAATATAGTATATAAATAGAGAATTGAAACATAGTAGATGTTGACTACTCAATTCGTTGAACATATTTATAAAATACAAATAATAGTTTAAAATAATAAAACTCTCATTATGCTTCACGGATAATGTATTAAGACGAGTTAAAGTTAATTAACTACAGTACCCTACTCTTACTTAGGTTACAGAGGAGTATTTAGAAAGGTTTAAATCCTTTCCTTAGTAAGACAAGAGGGTGCTAAAAAATAAATCACTTGCTTGAAGATAAACAATAACAATACATTCCTGGATGTAAAGGAATAGTTATAAACTGTGTAGCTAACAGTTGTGTTTATTATAAAGATATTGTTGAAAGTATGCTACTATTGTGGAAGTAAGGCGAGAAATCATACTAATATAGATATTCCATTAAATATGGACAAGTGATTTTTTAAAATAATAATTAACTAAATAAACAAATTATGAAAAAATTATCATTAACATTTGGAATAATAGGTATATTATTTCAATTAATTGGATTATATATATTATTTACAAATTACATACAAGTATTATTTTTCTGTTGTTTTGGTGCAGGATTAATTTCAACATCATTATTTTTAATAACACAAAATATATTAAATACAAATGAATCGAAATAAAATAGAAAAATATATTCTTTCACAACATCATTATAATAATCCTAATTTAATATTTGGATTAACAGCATTGTGTTCATTAATATTATTGTTAATAATGTTAATTTACATAATTTAATAAAATAAACACTGACATAGACAGAAGTCTTTGAAGAAGTGCATCATATAGTAAGTCTTAGTTTGATGCAAAAATAAACCACTAAATTGGGATGATTTAGTGGTTTTTATAATAATATAAGGGGATGACTGGAATTGACTCTTTGTTAATAATTATATAATTCAGCCAGAGAGATAACTGTAAACTAAGGTGAATATTTTTAAATGGCAAAAATCAACAAAAAGCCAATATGGCTAAAGTTTTTTCATTAATTAATTCTGATGTAATTATTGGAGAATTAATGGCAGCATAATTTAAAATGATTGTATTAATACAATCAAACTCAAGCTATAGAGTAATGTAGCAACCAGTCCACATTTAGTAGTTTTTAAGGGACATTAAAGATTAAATTCTACAAAAAGCTGTATAAAATTATATAATGAATGCAAGGAACACGGCGGTTCGAATCCGCCCATCTCCACTAAATAAACTAACAATTTAAAATAAATATTATGAAATATAAATTAATTAAAGAATATCCAGGAAGTCCTAAATTAAATACTATTTTAACTCATAAAGAATTACAATATTGTAATTGGGATGAATATTATGAACCAATTGTTGAAAAAGATTATGAAATATTATCGCTTAAAAATATTGATATTATAACTGATTTAGAAGGTAATGATACTATTAATATCTTACTTAAACAAGGTTGTTCAATTCATTCAATTAAAAGATTATCAGATGGTGAAATATTTACAATTGGTGATAAAATTAAGGGTAATATGAAATCTGAAGGTAAAATTTCATTATTTGTAATTACTCCAAATAATAAAATAAATGTTTGGAGAAGTACTACAATAATACCTTCTGAAACAAGTGAATTATTAAACACTATTTACAAAGTAAAACAACCATTATTTACAACTGAAGATGGTGTTGATATTTTTGACTATTCAGACTCATTTTATTGGATTAGAAAAGACACTTTAAAATTATGTGAAAGAATGACTTTAAATACATCACATAGTGTATTTTTTCAATACGAACCTAAAAAAGAATTATATTTTTCAACAAAAGAAAAAGCTGAAGAATATATATTAATGAATAAACCTTGTTTATCTATTAACGAAATTACAAATTTAACAGAAACAAATCCACCAGATTGGTTGAATAAAGAATTAATTAAAATTGTAAAATCAAAAATATAGTCCGTGTATGACTAAAAATAACACTTAGTGCAAATGTCTAGCACCCTTATCAGTAGATGTAACGAATTAAGCAGCCTGTTGGGCATAAGCAATAAAACTTAATTTGGGGAAATGTAGATTGACAACCTACAGTGTTATTTTATTAAAATTAAAATAGGTATTTGACTATACTGCCGTAGAAATTTAATTATATTTGTATCTGAATATAACCTATTTATTATTAAAAGTTAAATAAATTAAAACAAACTAAATATTAAAATTATGAACACAGTAACTTACACATTAGAAAATGGTACTAAAATTATGCAACCTATTAATAAACAAGCTTTTGTTAATGAAAAAGGTCGTATCAGAACAGAAGCAGAAATGCATAAATTATTTTCAGACACCGCTTGGGATAAAGGAGCCATTTCATACACTATTGATTCTGAAACAAATGAATCAATTACAAAAGAGAAAGAACTTCACTTCACTAAAAATGAAAGAAAAGTAGCTAAAAGAGATTATAAAGAAATGGTTAAAGCTAATTCATTAGGTTTCAAACATTCTTTAAGAACCTTTCAAAAAGAATTTGTTGATGCTTTAACAAGTAATAAAAAAATTAAATTTAACATTGGTAGAGTAATTTTACAATAAAAATCTTAAATTAAATCACCTAATCCTTAAAATGGCTAGGAATTAGTTATTATAATAAAGTAGCATCATCCCGATACGTTTGTTTACAAATAATACGGTCATACCTCATAACATTATAATAACAAAATTTGTAAGAGTTAATTATTATTTAGAATGTTAAAATTATTTACTAACTAGTAATCTTATTAGATGAAGACATTAAATACTACAATTTTAATACAATAAATAACTAATTTTCGCCACTTACTTAGGTGGTTTAATTAAACTAAAACTAAAAATTATGACAACAACTGCATTAGGATATAATATCCCAAGTTCATTTAAAATGATACAAAGTATCAATAATGAACAACCAAAGATGTTACAAGTACATCAAGATGAATTTAATAGAATTACTAAATTAAAGAATTTATCAAAACCTTACAAAGATTATTTACAAATGATATATATTAAATATATTTGTAATAAGATTGAAATTAAACCAATTATTGTTGTAGCACAACCACAACATATTGGTATGAAAATATTAACTAATTTATAATTATGAATAATTTAATATTAGAAAATCAACTTTTATTTTGTATATTAATACCATTAATTTTAGTAATTATTATATTATTAATAATTGCAAAACCCTGGTTTAAATTTATATGTTGGTCAAAAACAGACGAATATGGTGAAGATGATATTAGATATAATATATTTAATAAAACTTATTACTATTGTTATAATGATCATTATGGTTGTATTTGGAAAGATAAAATGACAAATTCTCAATTAAAAGAATATGATTTAATTGAAAATAAATCTTTAAAAAGTAAAGAAAATAAAAATGAAGTAAAAATTAAACAAAAGATGGAAAATTCAAAATCTTCTTTATTATTAAAAATATTAAAACAATGTTTTTTAATAATAATAATAATTCTAACTTATAAAATAGGTGTAGTAATTATTGAAATAGTACCAAATTTAGTAAAAAATCAATTAACAACAACAATTAACAAATAATCAAAAATGGAAAAAATTATCAAAAAATTAGAAAATACAGTTAATACATATATTGACGAAATTAAAGAAAATCCTATTAAAACAACAATTAAAACAATTGTTATTATTTACATTTTAAAATATTTAAAAGAATATTTAACTAATGATTAAGTTTCTATGGAAATTATCTGTAATATTACTAATACCAACTATCATATTTGTATTAGTAATTTACAGACCTATCAAATGGTTAATAACAGGAGAATATTATCCGAATAACATTCACAAAACATTTTTATATAAATGGAATTATAAAAGTGGTTTTAATATACAATAATTATGAAAAATATAAATAAATTGTTTAAGTTTTATATTGATTATAAAATTAAGCAAACTTTACAAGCTAAAAAGTATAAACACTTTAAAAATTTACATTTTATAACAATTGATTATGAAGGATGGCAAAATAATATTTTATTACATTTTGCATATCTTAATGAAAACGATGAATCAAATATTAAAACAAATTGTAATAGTGTTTGTTACGGTTGTGATTGTAATAAGTTTAAATGGTTAATGATTAAAATATTTTAAAAATAATTAAAAATAACTAAAAAATCATGATAAAACAAATAAGTTCTGAAAATATAAGACACAATAATAAAGGTTATACTAGAAATTTGTACAGTGATGGAACTGTTAAATGGTATGATGGTGAAAATTCAAATGCTAATTATGAATATGTTTCAAAAGACAATGATTTAGAATTTATATATCAAAAAACTTTTAAAGACACATTTAATAATTATGAAAACAATGTGTAGTATAAAATTCTTTGATAATGAAATATTTTTCACACATCTTTGGAATAGATTAGAATTAAACAAAAATTTAAAAAATAACTAAAAATGAAAAAAATATTAATCTTAATATTTCTTATAGGAATATTTGTAAGTTGTAAAGAAACTACTGAAAAAATTTCAACAACTAAAATGGAATTAAGACAGTTAATAAGTAAAGAAGTTACTACTAAAAATAGTGGAGGTTCTTTCTTTTTAATAGTAGGTGGATATTCTTCAAATGAATATCAACAAGATATTATAAAAATGTTTGTAAAAGTTGATAATAATTATTATAAGCTTTTAAAATTAGATCTTGAAGAAGTAAATATAGTTATAGATAATAAAATATCTAAACCTTATTTAATAGTGACTACAGAAAGTTATTCAAATAAAACTGATGAACAAATATTAGGTTATATTGGATACAGAGATAAAGTATATTTATATTGTCCTGAAAAATATTTACCTAAAAAACTATTAAATATTGAATTAAACTAAAATAACAAAATTATGAATACATTTATTACAATACTAATAGTATTACTAATTATGGTTATCTGTTATTATAGTAACAGATATATTGTAAAATCTGTTAATAAAGCAGATTATGGTTGGAATGAAGTTAGAATTAATTTATTAATGAGTATGTTTATTCCTTGTTCAGTTGGATATTGGATATTGTATTTAATTAATATTATACCATCATTACCAGAAGAACCACCTCACTGGTTATAATATATAGAATACGACGCTAGACTTAAAATCTATGCCTTGGGTTAATTAGATGAGCATAATATGGATAAGTGTACTTTAGAACGCTGCAGCAGTTGCTAAAAATGTTCAAACAAATGAAGAAGTTGTAACTAGAGAAGTTAAACTTCGTCACGGTGATACACCAAATAAAATAGTTGGTAGAAAATATGCTTTTAAAAAGCTAATGGATTATAGT
>Ga0316607_1000150_pt1 | contig 28851 bp, 25 predicted proteins | sample MIS2016062E_MG_FD_207674 | JGI IMG/M metagenome (GOLD analysis project Ga0316607, IMG submission 207674) | Microbial mat bacterial communities from Middle Island sinkhole, Lake Huron, Michigan, United States - MIS.2016.062E | ecosystem: Environmental > Aquatic > Freshwater > Lake > Sediment...
AATGTATTGTTGTCGAACAACAAAACATCATCATCGCCGTCTAGTGTCTCATAGCTTCTATTGATTTCAACTTTTTCGTTCATTTTTTTTACCAAATTCTGCTGCTTCCCATTCTATACCATTTCAAGGTATGTGAGTCAAGCTGGTTAACAAAATCAATTGACTCTCGCACTTTCTCAACTCAAACACTCACGGTTTCCCGCAACTTATCAACCGCCACATCCAGCGGAGGCAAATCAAAATCCTCAGCATCCATCAATTCCTTAACCTTATCAAAAATCTCCACCTCCGCCTCTTCCTGATCCGTCAGCTTATCATAAAAATAAGGGTCAGTAAACCACTGTTCAAAAGCTATCATTAACAATCCATTGGGCGAAAGTTCAAACCGCCAATACTTAGAAACTCGGCTGTCAACCACTTCAAACATCGGTGCAGGAGTCTGTATGGGATAATAGCTGTAATTATCATTGCAGATGTAGTACCAAATAGTCCCTTTCCATTCTCGGATAGCATAAACAACATATTCCTTGCCTATTGTTAGTGGTAACTCAACTTTTCTAGTGTAACCGCGTGGCGGATCTATATATTTTTCAGGAAGAGATTCACCAGTCTTAGCAATACAACGAATTTTCATAACTTGATTACCTACAGATTTTTAGGTGCTGTTTTGGGATACTGTCGCTTGAACTTAAACTCCACCTCTTGAAGAGTCTGACTGTTCCGAAACCAATGGACTTGTACGGAAGCTCCATTAATTTCAAAAGCCTCAATACTTGTCATTTTATCCCAATCTTCAGAATTTCCGCCATAAAGAGCAATAAGTCTCGGTGCATCCCCCAACAGTCTATCTGTACCGCAATGAATTACTATGCAATTGCCAGCCTTAGCATCTTGTAGGAGCAATTGCTCCGGTAAATTTCTCGGACTCTCATCAGGAATAGCACCTTGATTCATAGTTTAACAGCTTCAAATATTGTTTGTCAAATAGAATAAAAACTAATTTTAGAAGGTTCAGTTTCCGCCAGCAACTTTCCCCGCGAAATCACATCCTGAACCAGAGTGCACATCCTAATTGTATCATCACAATCATCGGTATTCAACACAATCAAATTTGCAGGTTTTCCCGCATCTATCCCATAATTATCATCTCCCAACTAGAGAGTTTTCGCATCCTTGACAATCACCATATTAAAAACAGGGAAAATCTCAGCCATTTCCATCATCTGACAAAAACAAACAGCAATGTGAGCGACATCCAACATATTTCCCGTACCCAAACAGTACCAGGCATCTTGCACCGTGAAACCTTTACAGCTTATGCTAATAGCTAATGACTGCTGACTATTTCAAATTCCAGCTTGTGATGTTTCACAAAATCATAGCTGAAGTGGTCAACTACATTAGTATCACTCAATTCGAGATTGTAAAAGTCCACAAAATCCGCATCAAAATAAGGCCCCGCGTGCCAAGTTCCCACTTCCAACTTAATAAAACAATTCCCCGGAATCCGAAAAGCAACAACATCCTCCAAACTCGGTTTGTAGCCATCAGAAGGAGGAGCAACAGCAATCAACCAATCCTGCCCTTCCAGAGAACCCAAACACTGAGTACATTGAACGTGTCGCGTAATTTTGCGAAACTTGCGACCTTTATTTTCCAGCCGCATGATGTAGAATCTAGGAATACCATTATGCAAATTTAACTGAGCATCCTCAGCATCAAAAGACTTGCCATCAACACTCGCAAAAATAACTTGACCGTAACCCCGAAAAAACTCCGGTGTCACCCATTGCGCCGACAATTGCCTAACAGAAACAGATGTACTCATAAATCCCAAAATCCCCTCGCTCACTTCATCAAAAACATTCTAATACAGATATTCCTCTCTTGTCTCTCTTCTCTGCGCCCTCTGCGCCCTCTGCGGTTAAAGAAAAAAATCTAATTAGTAAATCGATCGCCCAAAACACCCTTACAATCAAAATCAGCACACCGCTGCAAAAACCGAGCCGGAATATCAGGTTGAGCACCCCAATGCAAATGCAAATAAGAACCATGCACTTGACAAACTCCCCAACCTTCACCAACCTGCTCAACTTCACCCCGCTTGCCGTACCTCCAACTGTGATAAACTGGATTAGTCGATTCCACAGTTAAGTGCGATCGATGAAACTCATGTCCACAAACCTCATCAAGAGCAGCTAACACCGAACTATCTCTCACCGCCACCGCTTCTCGATATCCCAGCGTCAAACGCTTTCCCATCGCAGCAGCAGCCTGTAATACTCCGACCATTTCCCAAGAATTGCCATCAAAGTCTACAATGGAATCACACAAATACATCAAACCACCGCACTCGGCATAAGTCGGCATTCCTGCAAAAATAGCAGTTTTAACAGCATCCCGAATTACAATATTACCGCTCAATTCCTTCGCAAAAACTTCGGGAAAACCGCCACCAAAATACAACCCTTGCACATGGTCTGGAAAAACAGTATCATCAAGAGGACTCCAAAATACTAATTCCGCACCCAACTCTTCCAATAAATCAAGATTATCCTGATAGTAAAAATTAAAAGCCCGATCGCGCGCCACTGCAATTCGCACCGAAAATTTTCCGACCAAACTGTTGACAGCCTCGTTTTTTTGTGTTATGATAACCGTAGGGAGACCGTGCCTACCCAAAAGTTGCTCAGACCCCTCACCCCCCCCATTTGAAGTTGTCGCCAGCATTGGCAAAAGTTGCTCCCAGTCAAAACTAACAGCAGCCAAATCAGCCAACTTATCGATCGCAGCATCAAGATTCGGCAACTCCTCAGCAGGAATCAGGCCTAAATGGCGATCGGGAATAGTCACAGCCTCATCCCGTCGCAGCACCCCCAAAACAGGTAAATTGAGCGGTTTTAGGGCATCTTGAAGCAACTCCAAATGTCGATCGCTCGCCACCCGATTCAACACCAAACCAGCGAAATTAAGGTTTTTGTCAAAAGAGCGAAAACCATGTGCGATCGCAGCCACAGAACCAGACAGCCGACTACAATCTATTACTAACAAGATCGACAAATTTAGCAAAGATGCAACATGAGCCGTAGAAGCAAAGGAAAAATCATAATTGAATTCTTCTTTTCCTTCTGCTTTCTTTGTACCCTGAGCGAAGTCGAAGGGCATTCTTTGTACCCTGAGCGAAGTCGAAGGACCTTCTTCCCTCTTCCTTCTACTCACTCCATCAAATAGTCCCATCACCCCTTCAACAAGGGCATAATTTACATCTTGAATATGACGATAAAAACACTTCTGCACGTAAGATTCAGACGTTAATATCGCGTCTAAATTCCGACAGGGGCGACCCGTGACATAAGCATGAAACATCGGATCGATGTAGTCTGGGCCTACCTTAAAAGATTGGACATTCAAGCCACGACGGATTAAATAAGCTAAAAGGGCGATCGTTACAGTAGTCTTCCCCACCCCGCTCCGTTCACCTCCAATTACTAATGCCATAGTTCTAGCTTATGCACAAAATTTACCTATTTAACGAACCGCGAAGACGCGAAGGGCGCGAAGGAAGAAAAGAGAAGAAGAAATTAGGGCAGGTAATATCTGCCCTACTGAATGTTAACTCTTTCTTCTTTACTTACTTCTTACTTCTTCTGTCAATTAGCTAATTTCAGCAATTGAGCCGTCACCGCCAAGCTTTCCTCATACAGCACGTCGCGCCCCCAACTCTGCAAGTGCTGGCCCAGCAACTGCTCTGTCTCTTGATCGAACAGGGGACTCACCTGGTTAAATCGATCGGTTTGAGCCCCGCCATGTGTTTCCATCCGCATACAGCCTCCTGCTTCTGAACACAGTACCGTGCCGCAGTCTGCTTTCTTGTTAGTAGAATTTAAACGCAAAGCTATCAAATCTCCAGGGACTTCCCCTGTATTCGCTGTTGGAATGGCCGCCAACTCTGCTTCTACAACCCGCCCATCTGCTCCTGCGAACTGAATCCGCTTGATTTTGTAGTCGCCCTCTTCCTGCTTGTATGCTACAGGATGCCACTGCAATCGGCTTGCTAGCCATCCCAAATACATCAGCGCTTGTGTAGAATTGTCCTGTTCGTAATCGATCGTCACTCGATCGATTTCCCGAATTGCCGCGCGACGTTCTGGCGGGTCAAATGCCTCAGCAGCTAACTCCTGCCACGCGGCCAACCTCCGCCAATTCAAATCGGCGATCGGAATTCCTGCTTCTATCAAATTTTGCATCAGCAGTAATTCAGCTTCTGGTTTAGCAAAGCAGCTAGAATCTATAATCACTGAACTGCTTGTGGCTGCTAACCTCTGGAACAAGTCTCGATCGGCATCCGGTGTCGCTTTCCACCACAGCAGCGTCGGCAAATCCGCGATCGTTAGGGCTGTCACGATGCCACTCACTCGTTCTAGGGCGGCTTCGGTGCCCCTGAGTGTAATGTACTCGCAGCAGATCAGGTTCCCGCTCCCGCCTTTGTGAACGGGACAATAGGCGGCGACTTGTGCCTGTACGCCGGTATCTTCTCCGATGTTCGGACATAGGGCAATAATCCGGCAGGGATTAGCCACGACTATCGCATCAGCTACGGCGGAACCTCCTGAACCGAAACCTGTTGAGCCTAATTTGCTGCCTGTGGAATTTTTGCGAGCTGCTTCTTCTCGCAAGGTGGCGAGCAATTCTGCATTGGCTTTGCCTGTCCTCGGTAAGCCGTAGGCTTTTTGAGCGGCTCTGATGCTGGATGCTGTCATCGGCCCGGTGATACCGTCGATCGGCCCGTCGTAAAACCCTAGATCCGCTAATAGCTGCTGGGTTTCTTCGGGCTCGTAGACTACGAAGGTGAAGGTTGTGGCTCTGCTGGCGATCGTCCGATCGCCTTTCGACCCAGATTCTCTGTAACTTTCCCAGATTTGAGCTAATTCGGCTTCGATTTGGTCGATCGAAACATCTTTAGGACTTTGCAACGAAACTAGAGGCGGAGCTTTCATCGGTGTCATAGTCATCGGTTTTTTTCTCCTTTTTTATTTGACTGTTAACTTTTGACTGTTGACTGTTGACTGTTGGCGGTACGGCAGTTGTCAATCGAGATTTGAGCCGCGGTAATTGGTAATTGGGAATTGGTGATTGGTAATTGGTGATTGGGCAACTCCCCCACTCTCCCATGCCCCATGCCCCATGCCCGATGCCCCATGCCCACTGACTCTTAAAGTCTTCGCCACTTACGGCCGTCTCGATTAATTAGCAGTTCTGCCTCGGCGGGTTCCCAGGTACCTGCTTCATACTGAGGCACCAGTGCCGGATCGCTCGGTGCTTCCCAGGCCATGAGTGCTGGTGTGACAACGCGCCAAGCTTCTTCGACTTCATCAGAACGAGTGAACAAGGTTTGGTCGCCCAACATACAGTCAATCAAAAGTCGATCGTAAGCATCGGAGGAAGTCACCCCAAAGGAAGAACCGTAACTGAAATCCATATCCACCGTCCGCGTCCGCAAATCTGGCCCCGGCATTTTCGCCTCAAACCTCAGTGAAATCCCCTCATTGGGATGCACGCGCATTGTCAAAACGTTGGGGGTAGTTTGTTGAGCAGCAGACTGAAAAATTAACAGCGGCACTTCGCGAAACTGAATCGCAATTTCGCTGACTTTTTTCGGCAACCGCTTCCCGGTGCGTAGGTAAAAAGGCACTCCCTGCCAGCGCCAGTTGTCTATCATAAATTTCATCGCCACGAAGGTTGGGGTCATCGAGTTAGGATTCACTCCTGGTTCGGTGCGGTATCCGGGCACTGGTTTGCCTTTCATCCAGCCGGCGGAATACTGGCCGCGGATGGCGGAATTCTCTAAGTTCTGCAAGTCAGCTAAGCGTGTTGCTTGCAGAACTTTCATCTTTTCGGTGCGGATGCTGTCAGCGTCTAGCGAGTTTGGCGGTTCCATCGCTGTCAGACAAAAAATCTGCATCAAATGGTTTTGCAGCATATCCCGCAAAGCCCCAGAGGATTCGTAGTAACCGGCTCGGTCTTCTACGCCTACTGTTTCTGCGACTGTAATTTGTACGTGATCGACAAATTGGCGGTTCCACAGGGGTTCAAAAATCGCATTGGCAAACCGGAACACCATCAGATTCTGAACGGTTTCTTTCCCTAAATAGTGGTCGATCCGGTAAACTTGCTGTTCTTGGCAAACTTGCTGGACTACTCGATTTAGGGCTTTTGCTGAATTTAAGTCGCGGCCGAAGGGTTTTTCGATTACTAAGCGGTGCCGGATCGGGTCTGTGAGCATTTTAGCTGCCCCCAGTTGGCGAATGGCTTCTGGAAAGAAGTTGGGGGAAACGGAAAGATAAAATATATGGTTGCCGCGGGTTCTCCTTTGTTGGTCGAGTTCTTCTAGGAAGGCTTTGAGTTTTTGATAGCTTTCGGGGTTGTCTATGTCGCCGGGAAAGTAGAACAAACCCTGAGCAAAAACTTGCCAAAATTCTTCATTACCAATGCCGCCACCAAATTCTTCGATGCCTTCGCGCATTTGCTCTCGGAAGTAATCGTGACTCCAAGGGCGGCGCGCCACTCCCACGACGGTAGTTTCCGGTGGTAAACGTCGATCGCGCTTCATCTGATAAATTGCTGGTACGAGTTTGCGCCCTGTGAGATCCCCGGAAGCTCCGAAGATTACCAGAATTTGTGGTTCCGGCACTCGTTCTTTTCGCAAACCGACGCGCAGTGGGTTTTCAAGAATTGTCACCATTTTCTATTTTGCCCCTTCTAGAGCTGTGAGTCTTGCCAATACAGCTTGATAGTTTTTTGTCATTTCCGCTAGTTGTTCGGTCAGGGAGTTGATCTGCTCTTCATATTCGGCTTTGAGTTCCGCCCTAACTTCTTCTCGAATTTTTCTCCTCTCAACCGCCAGACGGATTTCCGTTCTATAAGACCTACTCAAAACTACCCAAGTCTAGACTTAACTGAACATGGGTGGTTTCGATGCTTACTTCCTGTTTCACCACAGTCTCAAGATGACTCTTGAGAGGTTTGTCTGCTCCACAAGCAATCTCGGTAGAACTTACCGTTTGATCCGAACGAATCGGAATATGAATTCCTTCAAACCATCGTTCGATATTTTTAGCTGCATTCAAATCTCTGTCTTCAGAATAACCACATTTAGGACATTGGTAAACGCGGCTTTTCAGTGGTATCTTATGGCGATGCACATGGCATTCAGAACAAATCTGAGAGCTGGGAAAGAAACGATCAACTAGAATTAATTGGCTAGAAAACTTCTCAGTTTTGTATTCCAATTGACGCTTAAACTCGTACATTCCACAGTCGGCAATCGCTCCTGCTAGCTTATGGTTTTTCAGGAAAGCTTTGATATGCAAATCTTCAATCTTTACGACGCTGTGGTTCTTAGCGAGGTGGTTAGTGAGTTTATGAATTGCATCTTTCCTGATATTACCAATCTTTGCGTGATGCCGACCTAGTAATCGAATCGCCTTTAATCGGTTCTTAGAACCTTTGACCTTGCGACTGACTGAGCGCTGTAAATATTTCATCTTTTTGCTCATCTTTCGATAAGCTTTGGGATTGGGAAAGACTTTACCATCGCTGGTTACAGCCAGTTCCTTGATACCAATATCAACGCCGACAGACGGTCGATTCGCGGGTACTGCGGGTTTTTTAACTTCGTATTTGATAGCGACAAACCAACTATCGGCTTGACGGCTGATTACACAATTATGCACTGCACTAATTGGCAAAGGTTCATGCAAAAGTACCCAGCCAATTTTAGGGAGCTTGATTCGTTTTCCGTCATTACGAATTGCTGGTTTGGCTTTAGTGCCTTGCTCCAGATAAAAAGAGTCTTTAGACTTGCCTTTTTTCTTGAATTTAGGCTGTGCTGAAACTTTTTTGAAGCATCTATCCCAAGCTGTCCTCACTTCTGCTAGTGCCTGTTGAGGACTTGCTTTGGATGATTCGTAGTACCAGGGGTTGGACGGCTTAATTTCAGCAATTAACCGCTTGTGCAAGTCAATCGCACTGGGAACTTTAACCGATTTGTCGGTTTCTCGTTGTTTCAAAACATCAAGAATGATGGCATTCCCAAAGTTATAAGCGTGTCTGGCAACTCCACAGTGTTGACGGAATTGCGTCATCTGCCGATTATTCGGTTTTAATTTCGTCTTGAAAGAGAGAAGCATTTTGTTTTTAACCTCTCATGTATTTACTTGATCTCCCATAAAGCCTTGTGAGTTTCCCTGTACAATTTTTGTTCTCGGATCTCGTCAAGGGCTTTGCCGACTTCGTAAAATGTCTGAAGTCCATTTTCTACAATGGATTCAAGTTCTTGAAGCCTAGCCCGTTCCGCGATATCCAGTTGGGCGTTGCCGTCCTCGCTTTGTTGAATGGTATGAGTTGATAACATAAAATTTCCTCTTCCGTTCGGGATGAAAAATCAAGGATTGGGAATTTGATATTCTTTGACAAGGGAATTGTGTACGTTCGTACACAAATTTTCCATAATCTCGGCCTCGTCAATAATGGGAGACGGACAATTTCTCAGGAATCAGGAGCCACAATGATTATGTATTATGACTCCTGAGAGTTTCTGCCCTTACCGATACCAAATGGGCTGACTACACGGGTGAGAGCTTCTGTACTTTCTCTGCCAAGGAATCCATCAGGGATTGGAAGGGGCTGACGAATTTCTCAATCCCGTCCAAGAGCAAGTCTGCCATCACTTTGTCCAAGTTGATGTCGATGTCTGGATCTTTGAGACTTTCGATCAGCCTGTAAGCTTCTTCTACATTGCTCTCAATCCGGGGAGCGACATCGCAGTGATCGAAACAAGCCTCAACGGTGTTCGGCGGCAAAGTGTTCACGGTGTCGGGGCCGATTAATTCATCGACGTACATCACATCGCTGTAGTTGGGGTTTTTGGTGCTGGTACTCGCCCACAGCAAGCGCTGCACTTTTGCTCCCTTGGCTGCTAATGCTTGCCAGCGATCGCTCGCTACGATCTCTTTATACTTCTGGTAAGCTACTTTGGCATTGGCGATCGCAATTTTCCCTTTCACCGCTTCCAGTTTGGCTTTTGTAGCAAGATCAGTGACGTTTTTGAGTTTCTCGTCAATCTGACTGTCGATGTTACTGTCAATCCGGCTCAAGAAGAAACTGGCAACTGAAGCAATATTGCTCACATCCAAACCTTTAGCCGCCCGCGCTTCTAAACCGCGAATATAAGCCCAGAAGCTTTCGACGTAGCTGTCAACGGAGAACAGCAAAGTCACGTTAACGTTAATGCCTTCGCTGATGACTCGTTCGACGGCGGGCAAGCCTTGAGCAGTTCCCGGAATCTTGATCATCACGTTGGGAAAGCCGATCGCCTGATAATAGCGTAAGGCTTCACTAATAGTGGTTTCTGTATCATTGGCGATCGTCGGCGGCACTTCAATGCTGATGTAGCCGTCCAAACCGTTGGACTCTGCGTACACTGGGGCGAAGATGTCGCAAGCGTTGCGGATATCTTCAAACACTAAAGATTCGTAAATTTCCAATACTGATTTACCAGCCAGGATGCCAGCTTCGATATCAGCATCATAAATGACATTGCCCGCGATCGCTTTCTCAAAAATAGCCGGATTGGATGTAACCCCGCGCAGTCCCCGACTTTCAATCATCTGTTTGAGTGAGCCGGACTCGATCAGATTGCGAGTCAAATTGTCCATCCAGATACTCTGGCCGATTGCTTCGATTTCTAACAAGTGATTCTTGGTCGTTTCCGTCATTACTGTAACTCCTACAATTTGATATTTGATAATTGGGAATTAGAAATTGGAAATTGAGAACTTGTGCGGCCCTTCGACTACGCTCAGGAACCGTGTAGCCCAAGTATTGGCAATTGGAAATTAAAACATTCTTGCTTCCTAACCTCTATTACATCCGTTACACAATCCGTTGCCGAACTTCCTTCCCGGTGTTACATCCGTTACATCCGTTACATAATCCGTTGCCGAACTTCCTTCACTCAGAAAGTGTTCTAGGATTGCGCGATCGATCTTGAATAAAAGACTCTACGAGGGCGACATCTTCTTTGCTGCCGATAATCAAAGGTGTGCGCTGGTGAAGTTTAGTTGGCACCACGTCCAAGATGTCTTGAAGACCGGTACTAGCGCGCCCGCCAGCTTGCTCCATCAAAAACGCCAAAGGAGCCGATTCGTAGAGTAAGCGCAATTTGCCTTCGGGTTTTTTCACTGTTCCTGGATACAAAAACACGCCTCCTTGAAATAAAATCCGGTGGAAATCTCCCACCAAAGCCCCTCCGTACCGGGCGGTGTAGCCTTCGCTGCGGTGTACGTAGCGAATGTAATCCCGATAAGACTCTTCCCACTGCCAAAAGCTACCTTCATTGACGCTGTAAATCGGGCCGCTGTCTGGAACCTGTATGTTTTCGGTTGCTAGAATAAACTCGCCCAAACTGGGGTCGAGGGTAAAGGAATGAACGCCTTGCCCGATCGAATAAACCAGCATTGTACTGGGCCCGTAGAGCACGTAGCCAGCGGCGATTTGTTTGTGTCCGTGTTGCAGCAAATCGGAAGCAGAACCGTCTTCATCGTCCCCCTCTTGCTTGCGGATGCTAAAGATTGAGCCGACGTTGAGATTGATGTCAAGATTGGAAGAACCGTCTATGGGGTCGTAGAGGAGACTGTAGCGCCCGATCGGACAATTTTCGGGAATATAATAGGGTTTTTCCATTTCCTCCGAAGCCAAGCGGCAGACAAGTCCGCTTTGCTGGAATACTGAGATAAACACTTCATTGGCATAGATATCCATATGTTTTACGGATTCTCCCTGCACGTTTACAGCCCCTGTAAACCCTAAAGCATCTTCCATTAACCCGGCTCTGCTAAGTCGCCTCGCGATCAGCTTGGCTGCTAGTCCGATCCGATTCATCAGCGCGCTCAGATCCTGAGCATCTGCTGAAAAGCTTTGGAGTTGCTGGAGTACGTGACGGGATAGAGTCGTGCAATCGCGGTCTAAGGCTTGCACCTGAGCGATCGGGCCTAGGCGGGATTCCCCTGTCGGCGCGTTTACCATGATTTTGATGTCCTCCCTGTCTTGTGGCTCCCTCGTTTGGGTTCGATGGAGTGCTTGACACTTGCTCCTGAATCGGCTATTAGACCGATCGTCCCCCAACTTCTATCTTAGGGAGGGTTTTGCCAAAGGGGGTGGAACTTTAGGGGAATTTTAGATCGGGTGGAAAATTGAGGCGTGCGATCGGCTGTTGAGTCGGGAATTGTCTTCAAAATCACTAAATTTTTTATTGACCGCAGAGGACGCAGAGGGCGCTGAGGAAGAGAGGAGAAAGTTGGGCAAGAAATAGGGAATGTAGTGTACGGCAGTTACGGATGTCAAGGATGTCAGTTTGCCACAGTTTGATGATAGACAAAAATTGTATTTTAGGGGCGGGCTATCAATGTCCACCCCTAAAAAACTTCACCAAACTTGACTGTACAATTTAGATGTGCCTCAGCTTAACCCTTGTGCTTGACAAAAAAAATGCCTTCAGGTAATCGCACACCTGTCAAAGTCGTGAACAGAGTATGAGCAAATTCGGGGTTAGAACCTTCCAAATCAGCGTAACTTAAATTCGCCATTGTCAGGTCAGCTTCACCCAAATTTGTATTGCTAAGGTCAGCCCAAGTCAAGTTCGCTCGACTCAAATTAGCACGGCTAAGATTGGCTCCTTTTAGATCGGCTTTGCTCAAGTCAGCAGCGTATAATTGAGCATCAGGCAATTCGGCTCCTACTAAGAAAGCATGGTATAAATTGACATAGCTCAAATTAGCTTTGCCGAAGTTTACCCCATTGAGATTTGCGCCTCTCAAGTCAGTTCCGACAAGTACCGCTTCGTATAAATTAGCGTTACTGAGGTCTATGCCCTGTAAATTCATGCCACTGAGTGTCACGCCACTTAAATCAGCACCCTTTAATTGTACTCCATCATGTAACTCGACCATCCGAAAATCAGACCCCCGGAAATCGATTCCACGCAAATAAATGTCTTGGAAATTGACATTTTCAAAAATTAAGTTGCGAAAATCTCTCCGACCGTGTTTGTGGTCTCGATAAAATTCTGCCTCCATAATTTTACGCAATTTAGGAGGTTGAGGAGGAAGCGTAGCACTATCATTGCCTACAATTGTCCGAAAGCTTTTCAACCATTTGAGTAGCATAATTTTTCTCCAATTTAGTTGGTTAACCTAGTTAAACGTCAAATGCGATCCAAGTTCATAAACCCGGTTTATGTAAGAAACCGGGTTTCTTAGTCTGCTGTTTTTGCAAGTGATATATTACACTTCTAAATCATCAGATTGCGTTCCCGGAACCTTCTCAAAAATGTTGCAGCGGGTACGATTCGCTAATTCTCCACAATATCTTGGCAAAACATTGAGATAATTCAAGCTGCGATGCAGGTAAGCTTTAGGATGGGGACTTTGCTCAAAAAACGCAACAGATATGTGGGCTTGTTCGACCAAAAACCTCCGAATATAATCAATGTCATTCATCAGCTTTTGGTAACGCAGATTATTAGCCTTTTGTTCGGGGGTTATTTTACCTGTGGCTGGTTGAGGGTGCTTTTTGGCAAGATTAAGAAGGCGATAAATTCCTTGAGCAATCTTTTTTTGCTCAAGCTCAAGGTGTTGGTCAATCGCTTTGATACTGTCATCTTGAATCTGCTCTGGCTGCTTTTGCAGGTAAATCCCTAAAACCTGGAGCGTATCACCTAAAGAATAGGCTGCTTTTTCAACAATTTCTACATTCTGAGTAAGAGCCTGAGTTAACCTTTCAGCTCTTTGTGATGATATCACTTCCTTACCAGAACGGAGAAGTTTAACAACCTGTTTTAATTTGGGATTGTCGCATTTACCTGTGCTCCTGTATTCATCAGCTTTATTGGCATCAATGTACTTGTTTTGAGGATCGGTTCTCGAATGACTTGGGAAATCGATCACATTTTCTGATTGAATGTCATTGGGATTTTTTGCGGTCATAACAATTACTTGTGAGTGTTGAGTGACTGTTTCTTCGATGTTTGGTGGTTGTGTACCCAAGGGTGAATAGGGTGGGTACACTTTGCATTTAGCTATCTTCCAAAAATTCATCAAGTTCCATTTGGAGAGACTCGTCAAAAGACATTTGAATGTCTTGGCGATAGGAATGAGCGATCGCCAAGGCGCAAGCCCCCGCAGACGTAATCACTGATGTCGCGAAAAAGAAAAGTGAAAAGCCGAGACTATTCCAATTTCCTGTCATCAATTTTGAAGTCGTACTTTGTATTGCTAAGCGAGTCGCTTCTGTCCCAGAAATTAACTGACCGTTAGCATCGAAGTGCTGTTGGTAAAGAGCGGGCATGATTTGTTTGACTCCTGCTGCATAGCTAGCCGATTTTACAATCTGAGCTTTTTGCTTTTCCCAGTCAGCTTTAGCGACTTGAGAGACTTTGAAGGCATCTTCTGTTAAAAGCTTGGTTAAAGGGCAGAAGGGTACTTTAGCTTGACCGTCTTGAACTAAAACTGACCTCCAGTCGCGGTTTTGTTCTTGATACAAACCGTTAGCTTTGATAAAATAGTCATTGCGTGCGGTGCTGCCTTCAGGATAAGTCGCAGCCTTTTCTTGAAACTCTTTACATTTGGCTTCTGCATCCTTAACCGCTCTTAAATCCGGCTGAACGTCGTTAACCTTAATTTCCTGTTCGGCGACTAATTCTTTTGCTCTTAACTCGGCTAAATGACTTTGGTTGAGAGACAATTCAGGTGCGACTAAAGAGGTTCCCGACATCAACACGTTCATTGCCAACATCGGCACGGTGGCACAGGCAGACCAAGTTCGGTTTCCCGGTTTGCGGGTAGCAACTGCTTTGCCCATACCATTGGTAAATTTGGTCATAGCAAGAGCAAGGGCAAGGGCGAAAATGGATCCTAAAAGCCCCATGTCTTTGCAGGAGTACAACAGCAAGGGGAAGATGCTCACGCCGTCAATCGTGTTGCTCACGTTTATCGCTGTTGCTGTAACTGTCGAAGCTTGTGTGACTTCTTCGGTAACGTAATTAGAGCCGTGGAGCTCTTGTGGGTCAGTCAAGATCAAATCTTTGGACTTTTTGAACCAATTTTTGCTCTTTTTCAACCAAATATTAGGGTTTGCAGAAGTTTCATAAGGGTGATTTAGTTCGTGCATTTCTCTTTTCTCGCTGGGACATCTGTACTCTGACACGAGCGACAAAAATATGATAGGGAAGAAAGGGGAGATGCCAAAAAAGTTCAGAATTTACATACAAACACTATATGTAGCGTCCTAATTAAAAATTTAGCGCCATAGATAGTGTAAATAGCTCCTTGGCGTAAGTCCTGAAGTTAAATCCCTTAACTCCCCCTTCTCCCCTTGCCGCAATTTGAGCGATCGCCCTAAACTACTCGTATTCATCACAGATACGGATTTACGTCATTCAGTAGCAGACATGAATAACAGAGAAAGCCTTGGAAACTCCGAAACAGGAGCAGTAGAGAAAAATTTGCTATCTTTAAAAGAATTTAGTATGAACTGGAGTACCGTTTGTGAGTTCAAAACCTAGAAACCGTGGTGTGTCGTTAACCCCAGCAGGCACAAAACTACTGAGGGAGAGGATGATTGAGATAGCAGGGGAGGAAATTTCTGATAAACATCTGGCAAAACTAGCAGGTGTAACGCCTGAAAATGTACGTCGGTATCGTCAAAATAAGAAAGTTGATGATTCACACCTCATTGAAGCAGCTCTGGACAAAGTGGAAAAACCTTGGACTCAATTAGTCGTTGCAACCATAGCAGATGTTAATGACTCTACTTTTAAGGCAATGTTGAACTGTGAGCCAAAGGATATAGATTCTATCAAGAGCGTTGCCAGTGCCTTGGGTGTAGATCCGTGGCGTGTTGTCGATCCCAGTGACTGGCCAAGGTTTGTAAATGATCAACCCGAATTCAAAGGGGAGTTGTCGAAATTTCAATCGCTGATCGATCGCAAGCTTAAGAGATTTGTTGGTCGTCGCTTTGTATTTGATGCGATCGAAAACTTTTTTAGTACCAATAGCAATGGCTACTTTACAATAGTAGCTGAACCGGGACTCGGCAAAAGTACGATTTTGGCCAAGTATATTACTGATAAACAATGTGTGGGTCATTTCATCATTCGTGTTGGCGGTAGAAATAAGGTAGAGCAATTTCTCGAAACTGTTTGCAATCAACTGATAGAACGTTACAACTTGGGTTATACTTCCTTGCCCGATCGCGCCACTAACGATGGTGAGTTTTTAGATGAGTTAATTCAGAAGGTTAGCAAGTTGCTTCCACCTGGTGAACGTTTGGTAATTGCAGTTGACGCACTGGACGAAGTTGAAAAACAGAGCAAAGAAGAGGTGAGAAATCTTTGTTACTTACCTAGATATCTCCCAGATAATGTCTACTTTTTGCTGACACGACGCCCCTTTACCACTGAAGAAGAACGTTTGTTAGTCGAGGCTCCCAAGTATTATTTTAATTTATGGAAATATCCGAAAGAGAGCGAAAAAGACGTGAAAGAGTACATTCGGTTATTCCTGGTCGATCCTGAATTTGAAGAAAGCTTGTGTCAGTGGATTGAAACTCGAAATCTGACCAAGGAAACATTTACTGAGGTAATCGCACAAAATAGTCAAAACAATTTTATGTATTTGTGCTGTGTCTTGCCAGCAATTGCCACAGGATTTTACCAAAATAGCGAGCTAAAGGGATTACCTAAAACTCTAGAAGACTATTATGAAGACCACTGGGCAGTCCAGGGCATGAACACCACGCAGAAGCGTGATAAAGTCATCATTATCTGTATCTTACTTAAGTTGTCAGAAAAAGTTTCATGCGAATTGATTGCTGATATTGCTAAGCCAGATATAAAAGATATAAGTGAAGTGCAGGAGTTACTAGATGGTTGGCACGAATTCTTTAATCAGGAAGAGTTAGAAGAAGAAATTTGTTACAGCTTTTATCACTTAAGTTATGTTGAGTTTCTAGAAGACAAGCTAGAAAAGAAAAAGCTGACGGTAACTCGTGAAGAAATTAATAATCGAATTTTAGACTACTTTGAAAAAGAGATGGATGAAGAAGATGAGTGAATTTACAAAAAACTTCGCAAAAAAATCCCCGTCTTTCCAACGGTCTTACCTACGAAAAGTCTATCTTATGGCCGAAGAAGGAAAGACAGAAAAATTTTGCAACACACTAACTAAATTTGATTTCCTTCATGTTAAGATTTCGCATAAAGATTTTGGAGTGCAGTCGCTTATTTCGGATTACGACTTAGCAACAAATTCTAATTTGCTGCTATCTGAGGATCAAGTAGATACCCTGAGATTAATTCAAGGTGCGATTAGGATGTCTGCTAATGTTTTAACTGACGATCCCAGTCAACTCCCCAGTCAACTGGTTGGACGTTTGATGTCTTACAGGAGTGTAGACGAGTCTGAATTTGAAACGAAGTCTTTGTCACAAATCCTGTTAAAAAAAATAATAGTTTTTTGCAAAGAACCACCAGAATTGGTTGAAACACTAATGTTATTTGCTAGAGAAGCAACATTAAACATCCTGTTTAAACCATTACAGTTTATTAACGATAAATTGCCTTCAAAATTCTCCCTTTATCCATTTTTGTATTGGTGGTATAAATTTGTTGAAGTAGCTACTAATTGGATAGTCAAGCTGATTTTTATATATCCATGTGTTTTCTATCAAGTTAGTGATTTGATGAAAAAACGTTATTTGAAACCTAAACCTCCCTACTTTTTAACAATAGATGTATTTCTCGAACAAGTAGAAAAGTCTAAAGATAGACCTTGGCTGCGTCCATTAACACCCAGCTTAACGCCTTCAGGTGAAAGTTTAATACGCACTCTTTCTCTTCAAACTGATAATTCTTTTGTCCACGCAATTGCTATTACTCCTGACGGCACAAAAATGGTTTCAGGTTTAGGAGACGAAAGTCTTATAGTTTGGGATATGAAGACAGGAACTCCTCTAAAAACTCTCACAGGACATAATGGCTCAGTTGATGCAGTCGCTGTAACAAAAGATGGTAAGCAAATAGTTTCAGCTTCAACGGATAGCACCATCAAAATTTGGAATATCGAAACAGGGGAAAATATAGATACTTTCATCGGTCATCAGTCATCTATCAGAGCTATTGCTATTACACCCGATGGTAAAAATATTGTTTCCGCATCACATGATACTACTCTTAAAATTTGGGACTTACAAACAGGGGAGTGCTTGTGTACTTGTATTGGACACCAAAAATCTGTGAGCGTTTTAGCTATTCATCCAGATGGAGATAAAGTGATTTCCGGTAGTGATGACAAAAGACTGATTCTTTGGGATTTAAAAACTGGGCAACTGCTAAGAGAAATCAAAACCTTTGAGGGATATTTTTATGCCATTAGTATTACAAATTATGGCATTAGTCTTACAAAAAATGAGAAAAAACTCCTGGTAGCAACACGAGTAGGAAAACGAGATAATCCATTTGAAGTTTGCGATATATCAACAGGTGAAGTTTTGAAAAATTTTACAACAGATGAAACTTGGCTTGGAACTTGTATTACTCGTATTGCTATTACTCCCGATGAAACTAAAGTTGTTGCAGCTTCTGAAGATCGATATGGAATAAAAATCTTGAGTTTAAAAACAGGTATCCCATTGGGTTCTTTTGAGGCTCATACTGGTCAATATGTAACAGCATTGGCTATTACTCCCGATGGTAAGCAGGTAGTTACCGGAGCGTGGAAAACTATTAAAATTTGGGATTTAACATTAATACAAAAAAAAATCAAAAGCAAATCCATCATCAAACACGGTAGTTCAGTTCAGGCACTAGCTATTACCCCAGATGGGAAACAAGCTATTTCAGGTGACGGAAACGGTACTATAATCATTTGGGATATTGATTCTCAAAAACCCCTCAAAACTCTTGGAGGGGGCTACAACGGAATAAAATCAATCGCTGTTACCCCAGATGGTCAAAAATTTGTATCAACTGTTGTGTCAGGTGAGGGAAGCTATAAAGGGGTGCAAATTTGGAATCTGCATAATACAAAAAAACTATTTGGAAATTGCAGGGCAGAAAGAGAAGTTGAAACAGTAGCTATTACTCCTGATTCAAAGTACATTGTCTCAGCATTAAACAATAGCATAATTATTTGGGAATTAGAGTCTCAAAATATTTTTAGAGAGTTATATGATACAGATTTAAGGCCTATCACGTCAGTTGTTATTACTCCTGACGGTAAGTATATTATTGCTGGAACAGTTAGAAATTTATTAGTTATTTGGGATTTTAAGTCTGGCAATAAAATTAAGGTTATAGAATTATTAAATAAATGGAATGGACACGATAGTCGGGAGTCAATTACGAGTATAGCTGTTACTCCCAACAGCCAACAACTAATTTCAGCATCCACAGATAAATCTATCAGAATTTGGGACATCGCCCAAGGGACAGAATTAAAAAACTTTTCTATTCATAATAATTCTGCTAATGCAGTGGTTGTTAATCCATCTGGAGACTTTGCAATTTCAGGAGATTACAGTATAAAAGTTTGGCATATACAAACTGGCAAAATAGTTGCAAGTTTTTCTGTAGAGTCCAGTGTACTTTCTTGTGCTATCACTTCAGATGGTTTAACAATTGTGGCTGGCGAGCTTTCAGGACGAGTACATTTCCTGCGATTGGAAGGTATAGATCTATCCTAAAATTAAAGGATAGATTGTGTATAGCTGCTTAATTCGATCGCACTTGGAGATTATCACCCCATCAAGACTTGTGTACCTTGAGTATCAAGAGAAATCGCCCTGACATCAGCCTTCACCCCAAATTCCATCCAAGCCGCCGCCATTTCCCTCACAACCACATCAACATTAGTAACATCCGTTAAAGCCAAAAGCGTCGGCCCCGCACCACTAATTACCATTCCAAAAGCCCCTGCATTCAACGCAGCTTCTTGCACCGCTTCATATCCCCGAATCAGCGATCGGCGGTAAGGCTGGTGAATCTTGTCTTGGAGGGCGCAGCGCAGCCAATCTCGATCGCCCGTAGCCAAAGCCCGCACCAGCAAACCCAGGTGTGCAGCATTGAAAATCGCGTCAGCCCTACTGTACTCCCTAGGCAAAACTTGGCGCGCCTCGGCTGTGGAAAGTTCAAAATCGGGAATGGCTACCACCGACACAATATCAGGATGCCACGGAATATCGCAAATTTGCCAGGGAACCCCCCCCTGCCCCCCCTTGGTAAGGGGGGGTGTAAGAGAGGATGCTTCTGTCAGGTTCCCCTTGCTAAGGGGGGGTGTAAGAGGAGATGCTTCTCTTAGCCCCCCCTTACTAAGGGGGGGTGTAAGAGGAGATGCTTCTCTTAGCCCCCCCTTGCTAAGGGGGGGTGTAAGAGGAGATGCTTCTCTTAGCCCCCCCTTGCTAAGGGGGGGTGTAAGAGGAGATGCTTCTCTTAGCCCCCCCTTGCTAAGGGGGGGTTGGGGGGGTGTATTGGTAGCAGCGAGGCGACAGCCTCCGAGTAAAGCGGGGACAACGTTGTCGGGATGTCCTTCAAGTTCGATCGCCAATTGCATCACTTCCACCTGACTCAAAGGCGCACCAGCTAATTCATTTGCACCGACTAACCCACCGATAATAGCTGTGGCGGAACTTCCCAAACCTCTAGCCAGCGGCACTTGCATATCTATGTGTATGGCGACGGGTGGCGGCGATTGGTTGAGGCGATCGTACAAAGTGACAAATGCGACATAGGCGAGATTGCTGTCATCTGTCTTGACTTTGGCGGCTTCTGCGCCTGTAACGGTAATTTTCAGTTTCTCTGTGGCTGAGGGTTCGAGGTGAGAGAATTGGAAGCGGTTGTAGAGGCTTAAAGCAGCGCCGATGCAGTCGAATCCGGGGCCTAAGTTGGCGGTTGTGGCTGGCACTGTGACGGTGACGGTGGAAGTTTCAGGCATTTTTTGAAGAGTTAATTTGGAGTGTTTAACCGCAGATGAACGCTGATTAACGCAGATAGAATGATATTATACTATGTTTTCAAAAGCAATTTATTTTTGGAGTCTTTGAATATGGTTAATAGCATCTCGATCATCGTTGGTATTGCCGGATTTTTGAGAGAGTTCGGCGGCTTTTTGAGAATCGGCGATCGCACCAGGTTTGTCTTCTAAGAAGTAGCGGACTTTGGCGCGGTTATAATAGGCGTCGCCGTAGTTGGGGTGGATTTCAATTGCGCGATCGAAATCTGCTTCCTTCCGCTGGGTAATCTCTGAGGTGGCGGCCGTGGATGCCGCGTTTGTTGTAAGCTTTGGCGTAGTTGGGGTTGAGGCGGATGGCTGCGGTGTAATCTGCGATCGCACCTTCAATGTCGCCTGCTTCTGATTTGGCTAAACCGCTGTGGTATTTTGAACAATCGTTTTTTGAGCTATTAATATTGTTGAAGATTGAGCAGAGATAGCAGGAGATATATTACCAAAGATCGTAAATATTCCTAGACTAGCAATTAAATTGTAAACTGGTGTTTTGATAATCTAGGCAAAAATCTGAGCTACAGAGCAACTAAATCCTGGCAATAAAGGCGAGGTAAGTTCATCATTACTCAACAGCGTAGCAATTAGCCTTAAACTTGCTTGTTCCCTGCGATAAACCTCAATTTGCCGCAACCGCCAATTCACAATCCAGTATTCCTGTACTCCTCGCACCGAATAGAGTCTGAGTTTCAAATCTCGATCGCGTCTCTGATTGTCTGCACCGGGGGACAATACTTCAACAATTAACTCTGGTGCGGCGGTTAAATGTCCGGCTTCGTCTAGCAAGATAGCCAAGCGTTCATTGCTCGCCCAAACTACATCAGGGATGACGTTATCAGCATCAGTGAAAATGAGGCCTGGATTGATTGCGGCTCGTCCCAAACCAGTAGACATCGACCAAGTATCAAGCACAGAGAAAAATCTGCCACAAGTCTGTTGATGCCCCCAATGCGGTGCTCTAGTCACAAATAACTCTCCATCAATAATTTCATAGCGATCGCCATTATCAGGCAATAGTTCTAAATCAGCGGTAGTAAAGCGTAGTTTATCAGATATTGTCTGGCTCATACAAACACTCTTGATAGGTAATACAAACATTATAGACGATCGAGCATCTAGAGCATCCACAAATTTTGACTTGTGCAGTACACATAGATGCAAAAACAAAACCCGCTTGCGCGGGTTTCAATATTCTTAGTCCGCGCAGGCGGACTTTGTTTGTGTAGTCGCGATTTCCAATCGCCGGATTTCCAATCGCCGGATTTCCAATCGCCGGATTTCCAATCGCCGGATTTCCAATCGCCGGATTTCCAATCGCCGGATTTCCAATCGCCGGATTTCCAATCGCCGGATTTCCAATCGCCGGATTTAGCATTGGAAATCACCCGATTACTTCAATATAGTTTTAGAAGCAATCCGAGTTTTCTTGCGATCGCCCTCACTCAATTCCTCACCAGACTGCAAACGAGTAGCAGAAGTTTGTAGCACAGTTGCGGCACTTTTATCACCCATTTGCAGAGCAGTTTTAGCCGCAGTTTGCAGCATCGTTGCCGCGCCGGCCCGATCGCCCTGCTGCAATCTGGTTTCGGCAAGTTGAGTTTGGCGGTATTTAGCCAAAGCTAAAATGTGTTGCTGTACCATCGGGTTAATTGCCGGCTGATAAACTTTCATGACATTAGCAGAAACAGCAACCGATTCGGAGAGCAAACCTGCACCGACTGTCGGATCGTCGTAGCGAATTTGCAATTGCCCGATCGGCTGTCTGCCTTCAGGTAACTGTCCAATATAAATATTAGCCAAAACAACTCGGTCTACATCCTTCATTAAATCTCCCAAACGTACCATAAAGCGCTCGCCCTCTTGCTGCACCGGTAATTCGATCGTATCTGGGGCAACTTGGGCGATCGGTTTAAGTTCGGCTAACCGCACATTTGGCATCAGCGAAAATAGCAAATAAGCATTAGTCAAACCTACTGATTGCACGCGGGTAAACAGCTTACCAAACTCCTCAACCGCATCTTCAGGACGCTGAATATGAGCCAGAGCACCGCCGCCAGCATCAGCAATCTTTTCCAAAATATCCTGGTTCCAGTTATCCCCAAAACCCAGAGAATTCAAAGTCATGTTATACTCAGCGGCCAGTTTTGCCAACTTCAAACAGCGGTTGTTGTCGCCGTGTTCGTTTTCGCCATCAGTCAGCAGAAACGCCTGAGATATAGCTTCTTTTTTCCCTTTACCCAACTCTTCAATACCTAACTTAATGCCCTCATCAATTGCTGTTCCGCCAGCTGGACGCAATCTCTCAATTTGCCGTTTAATACTAGCGGGGTCTTCCACAATTTGGTTGGGGACAAGGACTTTGGCTTTGTGGTCAAAAGCAACCGCACAAAAGCGATCCCCGGGCTTCAACCTGTCCAACAGCCGTCCGGCGGCCTGTTTGACGGTTTCCAAAGGACGTCCGTTCATCGAACCGCTGTGGTCGAGAATCAGGCACAGGTTTAAGGGTACGCGGTCGTCGAGTTCCGAGGTGGTCGCAGACACCGAAATCGCTAGCTGGCGCTGTGTCGAGGGCGCTGCTGCGTCAAGGTTAGCGTCGTTTAAAGCAGGGAGCAAACTAACTTTCATGCGGGATACCTAAAGATTGCGTTACTATTTCTTTAAGAATAACTCCATGAGTTCAGGCAACATTTCGGTTTGTCAACAACCCACCGCTAACCCTTTGGGCCAGTGCGGGGAGGCGAACATTACCCCATACATGGGAGTTGGTTTTGCAGGTTTCCAAATAAAAACCCGCATTTTATACTCGAATTAAGTCGAGGACACTTCGACTTCGCGAGCGTGACCGCTATCTGCCCTCCTTTCTTCGATGCCCTCAAGCTGAGTATAGCTACTTGTGCTGAGCGTAGCCGAAGTATGGTGGGCGTCCCCAAGCAAGAACAAAGATGAACACACCCATTAAAGCCGTGCAATCGCAATACTACGGAGAGGGAAACTCTCGGACACCGCCTCCCGATTTACCTTCCCTGTTGCTGAAGGAGCGGATCGTTTATCTGGGTATGCCTCTGGTGCCTGCGGTAACAGAACTGATTATCGCCGAACTGCTGTTCTTACAGTACGAAGACCCTGATAAGCCAATCAAAATCTACATCAACTCGACTGGCACTTCTGGTTACAGCGGCGAACCCGTCGGCTTTGAAACGGAAGCTTTTGCTATCTGCGATACGATCAGGTACATTAAGCCGCCTGTCCATACTATTTGCCTCGGTTCGGCAATGGGGATGGCTGCGATGCTGTTAGCTGCTGGTACAAAAGGCTTTCGGGCTAGTTTGCCTCACGCTTCGATTGTGTTGCACCAACCCAAGGCGTACACGCGGGGTCAAGCGACGGACATTCAAATTCGGGCGAAGGAAGTCTTGGCAAATAAAGCGACGATGCTCGATATTTTTGCGAGCTGTACGGGTCAGCCGATCGCCAAAATTACTAAAGATATGGATCGGTTGCTGTACATGACGCCTTATGAAGCTAAAGAATACGGTTTGATCGATCGGGTTCTGGAAAGTGCGGAAGAATTGCCGAAACCGCTGACTGCTGGAATTATCTAATTCGGGAATGGGTAATGGGGCATAGCGCATAGCGCATAGGGCATGAGTAGTTTCTACCGAGATTAGTTATTCAATAGTCTTTTAATGACTAACAATTACCAAGGCTCAATGCCCAATGCCCGATGCCCAATGCCCAATGCCCAATGCCCAATGCCCAATACCCGATTACCAATTACCAACTAAACGGAGTCCAGAATTATGCCGATTGGTGTGCCAAAAGTTCCCTACAAAATGCCGGGGGATTCTTATACTCAGTGGATTAATATCTACGATCGCCTCTACCGGGAACGGATTATTTTCTTGGGCAGAGACATTGACGATGAAATTGCTAATCAAATCATCGCTGTAATGCTCTATCTGGATTCGGAAGATTCGGGTAAGGATATTATTTTATACATCAATTCCCCTGGTGGGATGGTGTCGGCTGGCATGGCTATTTTTGATACCATGCAGCACATTAAATCCGACGTGGTGACGATTTGTGTGGGCTTGGCTGCTTCGATGGGTTCTTTCCTGCTGGCTGCTGGTGCTAAGGGAAAACGGTTAGCTTTGCCTCACTCGCGCATTATGATTCACCAGCCTTCTGGGGGTGCGCGGGGACAAGCAACGGATATTCAGATTGAGGCTAGGGAGATTCTGCGGCTGCGCCACCAACTCAACGGTATCTATGCTAAAAATACCGGGAAGCTGATCGAGAAAATTGAGAAGGATATGGATCGCGACTATTTCATGTCGGCGGAGGAAGCTAAGGAATACGGTTTGATCGATCATGTGATTGAAGAACGTCCTTAAGTGAGGTTTTCGGTTCAGTAGTGCGGGCAATGCTGGCGCTACAACCTAGTTAGCAGTACATTTTGGCAGAATCTTTACATTTAAAGGTTCTGCCATATTTAATGGTATTATGAACGATGATTTATACTAAATGGATACTGCAGATTATTACCGACAGTTAGGACTAAGATATGGTGCGAGTTTGTCGCAAGTTAAGGCTGCTTATCGGCAGCTAGCCAGACAGTATCACCCCGATGTGAATCCGGGAAACGAAGCAGCGAAGAATAAGTTTATTGAGATTACTGAGGCTTATAAGTTCTTGGTGAGTGTTGCTGTGCCCGATGGGTTGGAGTCGAAAGTTCCCAATTATACCAAGCAGCCGGCGGCGACACCGACATCGGAGGCGGCGAAAACTCAACCGCAGGGAGTTAAGGTGACTCGGAAACAGTGGCCAACTCAAGATAGCGAGAAGTTTTCGACGGCGGAAGAAAAGTTAAAGCAAGATTGTTATTTTCAATTACAGCAGTTGCTGAAGTATCAGAGATTCCCACGGGCGATCGCCCTAGTGGAGGGTTTGGCACAGCGGATGCCCGACGATGCGGAGGTGCGTCAGTGGCAGGCGATCGTGTATCAGCGTTGGGGACGGCATTTAATTGGGGAAAAACAGGTTGATAAGGCGAGAATTTATTTAAAAAAGGCTGTAAAAACTGACCCTCACAATCGGGCTTTGTGGGCGGAAGTTGAGCGAGATTTTCGCAGGTTGGAAAAGATTTATTGATTGGGGAATGGGGAATTGGGAATGGGGAATTGGGAATGGGGAATTGGGCATTGGGCCGAAAAGCATTGGGCATTATTACTTCGGTTCAGCGCTGGTAATCAAAAGGCTTATAGTTTTGAGTTTTTCGAGAATAACTTGACTATTTTCAGGTCTTTTTTCCGGCAGCGGTTCCATCAATTCATCAATAAAATCGGCGAGGAAATTGTCAACATCTACAGTCTGATTTCTCCAATTAATTTTACCAGTTGTCTCGTCTGTCGGAAAGTCGATCGGCGGTATACCTGTTAGTAAATGTACAAAAGTACGCCCCATTGCAAAAAAGTCCGATCGCACATCAGCATTACCGATAATTTGTTCCGGGGCGCAGTATCCAGCAGAACCTATGGGCGTTGTATCTATCTCTGCTTCTCCCACAGCCCCAAAGTCAATTAGTATCAATTTACCCTGTGGTTGAATCATCAAGTTAGAGGGCTTAATATCCCGATGCACTAAATGATATTTGTGGATGGAATGCAAAATATTTGTCAGTTGTTGCAGCCAATCGATCGCTAGTTTTGGAGATATCTGCTTGTGCTTATTTAAGAATGCTGCTAAAGTTTCTCCCTCGATTTTTTCCATCACTAAACAGGACAATTTCTGGGAGTTATTGGGGAGTTTAATAGTAAAATATCCGTCAGGTTCAACTTGCGGAATTCCGGTACTTCCCGCCAGCCAAATTAAGGCTCGCGCTTCCTGTTTAAAGAATCGGACTAAGTGGGGATTATGAGTATATTTCAAGACTTTTAAAACTTTGACAGTTCCCCATTGGTTTTCCTCGGTTCCCCAATCTGTGACTGCAAAAATTTCTGTAGGGAGTGCGGGATTTGCCGATCGCACTGGCTTGATTATACGATAGCGATCGCAAATTAGCAAAGCCGTCCCGCAACTCTGACAAATTTGAGCTTGAGCAGAATTTTCTCGGTTTGTACAGTTGGGATTGATGCAGTAACTCATCACTGTTTGTCATGGTTTTTAAGTTGGAATGTTAGTTTCTCGATCGCTAATTTGCTCCTGTGGGGCAAAACGAGTGGGCCAAATGCGATCGCAAAAAAACAAAGTCCCCGCCGTCACGCATAGCGGAATAGCCAACAGATTCAACAGCGGAATACTCACCAAACCCAAACAAACCAAACCAAAACTGCCGCTAGCGGGGAAACTTCCCCGAATTATTTCCAATTTTTCTTGAAAAGGTCGCCTGCGCCTCTCCAAAGGTGCATCTAAAAAGTCTAAACAGACAAGAGTTGCTCCCAAAGCTACCCCTCCTAAACTTCCCAAAATAGAGCCGAAGCCGGGGACAAAATTCAGCAGTAGCAGCGGTATTCCGAAGCTCAACAAAATTTGTAATTTTCTCAATTCAAAGGCGATCGCCCTTTTGATATCCTGAAAAATACTCCTCAAATTCATCGGTGCTTCTGATGGTAATTGACCATTCCGCAGGAGTTCCAATTGTTGCGACAATTCGCCGTACCAAGGGGAACCCAAAATCACACCAAACTGCACTAACAAAAATCCAATTATTAGCAAAAGTCCCGCTACTAGCAGTATTCGCAGCAGCCAGCCGAAAGCGACTGTTAACAAGGCGAGAAAACTCAGCCAGTGGGGCAAATTAGCGATTAAAGTATTAAAACGCAGGGATAAATCGGCAACGAAAATGTCTATTCCTGACAAACTCGGAAATAGCAAGCCCAAATAAAGACCGATACCAATTGTCAAATTTAGTACGACTGGAACCAGTACATAACCCCAGAGCTTGGGAGTTTGCCAAAGTAGAGTGAAAGCTCGAAAAGGATAGGTGAAGCCTGCGAGAAGTCCGATGGGGGCGCTGATGGCGGGGTGGGCGGGATTTGAATTGAGCTGTTTTGACATATTTTCTGATTTTGGGGACTCGACTCTATTTTCTCTGATCATTTTCTATTATTATTACCTATAAGGATTTATTGCAGGTGGCCCAAAAGTGAAGCTTTTTATTTACCATACTCCCGAACTGACCCCAACGGACAATTTGCCTGTGTGTGCGATCGCGGTTGACGTGCTGCGGGCGACTACGACAATGGCAACTGCTCTCAACAATGGGGCGGAAGCTGTCCAAGTTTTCAGCGACTTAGATCAACTGATGGCCGAGAGCGAAAAATGGCCTACAGACCAGCGGATTCGCGCCGGAGAGCGCGGTGGTGACAAAGTTGACGGATTTGACATGGGGAATTCCCCCTTCGACTGCACGCCGGAAAACGTCAAAGGTAAGCGAATTTTCATTAGTACAACTAACGGTACTCGCGCTCTGCAAAGAGTGGAAGCTTGCCCAACAGTTGTAACAGCAGCTTTAATTAATCGTAAAGCAGTTGTGCAGTTTTTGTTAGATAAACAGCCAGAAACTATTGGCATAGTTGGTTCTGGTTGGGAAGGAAGTTACTCGTTGGAAGATACTGTGTGTGCTGGTGCGATCGCCCACAGCCTCTTGACAGAAAGTGGTATTCCTGCTATAGATTTTGCTGGTAACGATGAAGTATTTGCAGCAATTGCGCTGTATCTCCAGTGGCAAAATCAATTGCATGAATTGCTGGAGTGCGCCAGTCACGGCCAGAGACTCCTCGGTTTAGGAGTTATTGAAGATTTGAAGTATTGCGCGCAAATTGATATTTTAGATGTGCTGCCAATGCAGCGAGAACCGGGAGTTTTGGTTAAGTCGGATTGGAGAATTTGAATTAGGGGGCGATCGCTTTCTTGCTCTCTTTTTTCCCTTTACGCCTTCGCGGTTCGTTCTTTTTCGCCTTGTGGGGGCGGGTTTATGAGATTATGTCCGGTTGATTACCATGATTAGAGGCCGGGGCGGGTTTACAGAATCTGTCGAAGGTATTACAGATGTTGGTGAACCCGCCCCTACAAGAATTATGGTCAATTCACCGGACATGATATGAGATTACTTGTTTCAGGCATGGACGGTATGTAAAACCCGCCCCGGAAGGCTTGAGTAGGGGCTGGTTTTACGAAGAATATTTAAGGACTGCAAACAATCTATATACACCCGCCCCCACACCACAGAACACCTACATTAACCTTGATTTTTATCAAATGCGAAAATTGTAGATTGCGATTTTTCGCCCGGTGGGAAATGAATACAATTTAACATTAAATGACCAATCGCTCAATTAAACACTCGGCAATCCGCCGCGCAGCACCAGGTTCTCCCATGCGGCGCTGGCCGTTTTCATAAATTAGTTCTAATCTGTCAGGATCGCGGAACAACAACTGCATGGCGCTGGCAACTTCACTGGGATGCTTAACTAAAATTAAGGATGGCCCTAAGAGGCGACTTTGAGCTTCAGCAAAAGCGGGAGTAAATTGCGGGCCGGTTCCGGGAATTGCGATCGCAGGTTTTCCTAAACCTACAAATTGTTCTGTAGCGGTGCCGGCCATCGCCAGGGCTAAATCGGCTTCGTACAAATAATCCTTAAAACTGTGCTGACTCAAAATCATGGTTGCCTTTCTCTGCACAAAGGTCAAAGGCAATCGGAAATTAGGAGATTCTGGCTGAATTTCTTGGGCATTA
>Ga0316607_1000151_pt1 | contig 28843 bp, 24 predicted proteins | sample MIS2016062E_MG_FD_207674 | JGI IMG/M metagenome (GOLD analysis project Ga0316607, IMG submission 207674) | Microbial mat bacterial communities from Middle Island sinkhole, Lake Huron, Michigan, United States - MIS.2016.062E | ecosystem: Environmental > Aquatic > Freshwater > Lake > Sediment...
ATCAATTTTATTTTAGCTATTTCTGCAAAATTTTCTGAAAATTAGGACTTACACGGGGGCCCAGAAACCGGGTTTTTTGCGAAAATATTTCGGGATAGCCACAGATTCGATGAAAAACCCGGTTTCTTTAGCAAGGTCGGTAACTTATAATAATTTCAACTGTAAAGATTGTGTTCTGGGTCTAGCCAGACAATATAAAAAACATTTTCACTAAAAAATCCATGCACCCTGCCGTATTCATTAGCAGATATTTGAAACTGGTAGGGAACATTTACTAGCATATCTTCATTGGGAATCCCGAAGCCATTAGGCTCAGTTGTATCTAGCCAGACAATTCCATGACAGCGCAGGCTTTTACTCTGATTATTGATAACTTCTTGAGCTTTCAATTGTGACAAATCGCGCAGCCTTCTCAAGAGAGATGCTAGATATCTAGAATCTCGACCCCCAATTGAAAATTTATCTTTATCATCCTGATAATACCTGAAAGAAAAACTAATTCCTTCGGGGATTTTTACATCTAGACGCTTGATGCTAGATAAAGATTGCTGGCGGCGTATATCTGCTTTTTTAATTTTATTCGATGACACGGCTTTTGTAAAATTCTCTCATTGATTCCTTCGTAATAATAGCATGAGAAGGTTCATCTTTTGGCAATTCGCCTCTAGCCTTAATCCAAGGGTATTCGCGGCGCACCATCAATTCTAACTCATAAGCATCGCAAAAGAAATATTCGTCGGATAACTCGTCTAAAAACTCTTGTATTTCTTCTGCAAATTCTGGTTTTTCGACTTCTTTGAGAATTGGCTTAAACCCAAATTGCTCTTTGTATTCGTAAAATAAAGCCGGGATAGTCGGCCCGTGCACCCAAGCTTCAAAATCCTCATCAAAAAGCGGTGTATCCTCAAAGGCTAAATACCATGCTTGGGCATAGTACAATAGTTTTTGTAGCTTGTGGTTGCTGAGATAGGAACCTACGTCATTGGCGAACCAGATGTAGTAATCAGCGAGTTGGGAGGCTGTTGTGACTGTAGTTATTGTGGTCATCTAACTCGACTCAATAAGTTTTGTATTCTATGATAGCACAGGGCATCAGTGAATTACAATCCTTTGATATACTGCTTCAGTACAGGTGGGAGACTGTAAAGACTTTCCTGTTTTTCTATCAAGCAGCGCCGCGATAGAGATTGCAATGCGTTTAGCAAATCTGATGATGATATTTGTGCATTTTGTAGCAATTTGGCGAAGTTGACTGGCTGGTTTTCTGTCGCCAACAAGGAGAGGACTTGTTTTTCTAGTTCGGAAGTGCGATCGAACTGCTCATGTAAAACATCTTTCAAATCTTCCGGTAACAATATGGTATCATCTATTAATAACTCTGCCGCGCCGATTCCCAACTCTTGAATCAAAGTCGCCACGCTTTTCAACCAGAAGGGATTGCCTTGGTAGCGGTGAATGAGTGCTTCGCAGTTATCGATGTCTGCTAATCCTTTATCTCTGAGAATTTCCCAGGCGGCTGCGGCGTCTAAACCAGTGAGTTGTAAGGTACGAATGGGAGTATTTTCGCTGGTGAGTTGAGGAACTTCTTTGGGCGGTTCCCAACCGACTAGCAGAAAGCAACTTTGATGGGATAATTTTTCTATCTGTTTGAATAAAGAGCGATATTCTTCGTAGTCTGGTTTATATTTTCCCGCCAATTCGCAGCTACAGAAAAGGTTGTGAACGTCATCCAAGACTATTAAACAGCGATGGTTTTGCAAATACTTAATCAGCGGTAAGCGTTTATGGTTAGTTGCGGATAAATCAGGTTGTTCGGAATTGGAAAAAAGCTGTCTTAGGTTAGATTGAAATTTATCTATGGTGGGGAATTCGTCTAGTGTGCACCAAACTGCGTATTCAAACTCGTTTTTGATTTGTTGTACGAGTTTTACTGCTAGGGATGTTTTGCCGATGCCACTGATGCCAGTGAGGGTTATGAGGCGGCTGTTTTGTTGTAGAATCCAGGTTGTGAGGGTTTGGAGCTCGGAAGTGCGGGAGTAGAATGTGCCCAACTCTGGCATTTCGCTTAAATCTTGATGTAGAGTTTTGGTTTGTTTTGAGTTAGATGTTTCTTGATTATGTGAGTTTGGGGTATTTGGCGGGTGTCTACCTTCACCACAGGTGTTAAAACTACCACTGATGTGTTGTTCGCTGACGTTTTGTGCAAAGTTTGAAACATTAGAGACTTGTAACCTCTCCATTGCCGATCGCAAATTTGATTTACTAACATCTTCCCCCAACTCTTCTGAAAGTATTTCCCATAATTCTGCTCCCACTTTCCTCACACTACTTTCTGAACAGTCAAAGTCTTTGGCTATGTGTTTGTATGTCTCACGTTCTAGAGTGCCTTTGAGTACCGCTTCCTGTAAGTCGTCTAGGTGTTGGCCTGTTTTATCGAAGACTATCTTATTGGCGAGGTTTAAGGCTTCTTTTAGGTTCATTGGGGCAGGGGATGTCATTTTTTTTGTATTATACACATTTATCCGCTTTTTAGAACAAAATTGTACAAAATTGTACAAAAATAGATAAAATAAAATGAAACAAGAAAAAACTGTAGGCAAAATTGAACATTTTTGTGGTAGACAAAGCTTTGATTTTCACAAATAATAGGGCAATGCTAAATCAATCAAATGTGTGAGGCAAATAAATGACAGTTTATCTTGGTTCTAAACCTGTTGCTGAAATTGCAGTTAATGGTTTGAAAGAGGAACAGTTACATAAAATTAATCCAAAAGTTGTAGCTGCGATTCAAGCGATTCAAGCAGAACGTATGGGCAAGGAGCCAATTGCTTGGTCTGATTTCAGTAGTCATACTACTGATTAAGTCAGATTATTACAGAAAAGATGCTTGGCTGGGAAGGCTTTTCCCCAACAATGATTTTGGTTCTACAGTATAGCTTGAAGGAAAATTTATGTCACTTGAGTTGCTTCTACCCCAGAGAACTGAGTTCTACGAAGTCCGACCTATAACAACAGTTGTAGTTAAAATCGTGAGTCGTTGCAATCTCAAGTGTTCCTATTGCTATATGTATGAGCACCCAGATCAAACTTGGAGAGAGCAGCCAGTTTTGATGAGTTTTGAGACGATCCAGCTTCTGGCGGATCGTCTCAGTAGCTATGTTCGCGAGCGTAAGTTAAAGCAGCTTATTGTAGTCTTTCATGGGGGTGAGCCTCTGCTACTCGGAGCTTCTAAACTTAGGGATTTTTTCACTATCTTGCGAAGTAGTTTTCAGGATGTTGAAGCTGATATAAAGTTCGGACTTCAAACGAATGGAACGCTGGTAGACGATGACATTGTACAGGTATTTCAAGACTTCAATGTCCGTGCGGGTGTGAGTATTGATGGGCCGCAAGAATGGAACGATATTATGCGAGTTGATGCCAAAGGGCGTGGCAGCTTTTCGCAGATTATCGCTGGTGTAGAAAAGCTGCGTAATCCCAAGTCTGGAGGGTCTGTATTTGGAGGTTTTCTCACCGTTGCGAATCCTGAAATAGATCCTTATGAGCTATTGACATTCTTTGAGGAAATAAACACCACTGCTATAGATTTTCTACTGCCAGATTTCAACTATGATACTTTTCCCTACGATAAGTATCCCCCAGGAACTTTTGGTCGATGGCTATCTGCTCTTTTCGATTATTGGTTAGCTTCAGAAACCAAGATGGAAGTTCGTATATTCAGAACTATCATGAAGCTTTTAATGGGTGGAAAGAGAGGCTATGATTCCTATGGGGCATTAAGTGATGGAGTGATTGTGGTTGAGACTGATGGCACTTATCACGGACTAGATGTTTTGAAAACTGCATATCATGGTGCTACCAAAACAGGTATGTCACTGAATTCTCATCCGATTGAAGCTTTAGAATCTTTGCCTCTGGTAACAGCACTATCTAATAAGCAGTTTTCGGCACCACAGAAGTGTCTTGATTGTCGCTTGTTTGATATCTGTGGTGGCGGATATTTGCCTCATCGTTATAGTTCAGAGCATGGCTTTAATCGGGAATCAATTTATTGTGAAGACCTAATAATTCTCATCGATCACATCAAAGATTATTTATCCACTGAACTATCTGGTATCTCATAAGGACGTTCCTTTATGATCGTGTGTGCAGAGCAAGAAACTAAGATTGGAACTGTTGACTTGGAGTTGACCTGTAAGCTAGATGATACTCAACTGTTCTACCAAAATGCGTTGATTAAATATGTCGAGGAGTCAGCTACCCGACATATAGCCATGCTGCATATTCTCAGCAATCAAGGTTATGAGCTAGCCGCAGCGCTTCTCAAACAAAGCGATGATGTGGATATGTTGAGCGGTTTGTTTTTGCAATATCGGGAACTGGAAGCAAAATCTCGATCGCTTTTCCAAGCTTATGTCAGCGGTGATACTGGTAGGATTCAGGACTTTCTAATTAATTTTTATAGTCTGTTTTCACCGCTGAGTGGGGGTTTGAGTTTAGGTTTAGATCCTCTCAAAAACGTGAAAGTTGCTGCTGGAGCTCTTCTTTGTTTCCCTACGCTAGCTAGAGCGGCGGCTGTTATGCGAGATAGCAATCTTGGAGAAATTACAGAACAAGCAATTGAGGTGCTAATTGACTGTAAATCCGATCGCATAACTTGGTTGCCAGATAGCTTTACACGATCGGGAATTCGTATTTCCACAGCAATCACTCAACCAGCAGCAGCGGGAAATGAGTTTAATTTCATTGAAAAAGATTATGTTCATGATGTTTCGGCTGTAAGCACCAGGCATGATGAAATCCGTCTCTGCTTGGATATGCTTGGATTCCTAGATATCGGACTTGGTGTCAGCATGAGTCGCGTGATGAAGGTGTACACTGTCTTGCCTCGTTTCTCTCCTACTACACGGAAGGCTGGTTCTGTATCACAGTTGCCTGGTTGGGCTTGGCAAGACTTCGATTCTGAAGCCGATCGAATGGAAGAAAGATGCCACTTGTGCGTACAAATGGTGCATGAGTTTTTTCATACCAAAGTTAATCTAATAGAAAAAAATGTGCGTCTTTACACAACAGATGGAAATTCACCACAGGTTTTCTCTCCTTGGAAAAACAGAAACCGTCCTCTTAGACAGGTCATTCATGCTCTAATGACCTTTTCTGCCGGGGCGGCTGTATGGGCTAAACTTGTGTCTTCTCCTTGGTTTTCATCTGAAAAGTTGTACTCGGAAGCTGAGAGTTACTGGGCTGAAACACTTGGCTTTGCTGATATAGCTTATCAAGGTTTAATAAAGTCTGAAGCATTAACTGATGCGGGCCAGCTTTTAGTTAGTGCTTGTGTTGATAATTTGCGATTGACTATTAAATTAGGTCGCAGCAATTAGTCTTAGTTTCTAGTAACTGAATGAGTTAGGTAATTTAGAACACCACAAAGAATATGGAAGAAAATTTTCTGCTATTGAATGAGTTAGCAAAAAGACTATCCTATAAGCCAGGTTATAGCTTTTTAATCCGTCGAATCGATAACGAAAAAGCTTTGATTTCTCTTAGATGTCCATCCTTAGCTGATTCTCAACACAAAAGTGACGATATTGGGTTAACAATCAATAACACAGTAAAGCTGTCAGCGATCGTAACACCATCAGATGCCTTACACGCTTTCGCAAACGTCGTGGCAAGTCTGGAGCTTCACGAATCGGCAGAATGGTTCAAAATCGATGAGCGTCAAGTATTCCTGCCACATGGTTGGGGAGATGAATTTGGCGGCTTTAAGTGGGAAGATTTTATGAATCTTAATGGTAAGTTTCTTAGGGCTCTAAAGAATTTTATCGAGCAGCCTAGTATATGAAGTAGAGATGATTGCATGGATCGCGATCGCCCATAACGCACAAAAGGCGATCGCCCTTCACAGCAAATACCAAACACTGCGATCATTGCAGGAGTTGCGATCGCCCCTGGCACCAAATACCTTCTGACTGCAATTACAGTATAATGAGTAAACATGATCAGCGTAAAAATTGCACAAAAATCATGACTATCGATCTAGAGATTTTTCAAACAGTCGTCAAGATGCCAGAATCTCTCAAACAAGAGATATTGCATTATGCAAAATATTTACTTGAAAAACACGCAAAAACTGAATCATCTCCCGAACAACTTGAACAACCTCATGGTTATGGTAGCTGGGCCGGTCAAATCGTTATGTCTGATGATTTCGATGAACCGCTGGAAGATTTAAAGGAATATATGTAACATGGAATTTCTTTTAGATACTCATGCCTTTCTGTGGTACTTGCTTGGCGATTCCAATCTAGGTAGTAAAGCAAAAGAAGCGATCGATACTAAAACAGGTTTGTATTTCAGTATTGCCAGCCTGTGGGAAATATCCATTAAAATTAATGTTGGCAAGCTTCAACTGAATCGATCGTTTGAAGACCTTCCGAAAGAATTGCAATACATTAACGCTCAAATTCTACCAATTACATTTGAAGACACTGAGATTTACACAAGTCTTCCCCTGCATCATCGAGATCCTTTCGATCGCATTTTGGTAGCACAGACGATGAATCATTCGCTGGTTTTGATTAGTCGCGATGAAGCTTTTGATGCTTATCCAATTCAGCGGGTGTGGTAATAAAGAAGGCAAACAGAACAATCCAATACAAACTGCATTAAAACCTGCGCCCTTCTTCTATCATTTCACGGATTGAGCTTTGAGCCAAAGCAATTTCTTTCCGCAGTTGTAGCATTCTAGCAATTGCTGCTTGAATTGATTTTTTAGTAGTCACGTTTCCCCAAGCGTTATACTTCGGTTTAACTTCCTCAGATGGTAGATGCTGTACAACTACTACCACTTCAACAGAAGTATCTTTAAACTCAGCGGGCATTTGGAGAAGCAATATGCCATCTGTTCCAATATGCGATCGCAGTTTCATTGTTTCCATATCAGACTTCAGAAACTTCGAGCAATTCTAGTTTACCTCAAAGCTGTTCACCTTTGCCAGTATCTTGACCGATCGCATAGGTGCTATTGAATGGTTGCGCGATCGCCCTTCACACCAAATACCAAACACTCCAATGATGGTAATGATATCAAATCCGGTAGCATCGGAATTATTCATCTCTCTCTTCTCTCCCTCTGCGCCCTCTGCGCCCTCTGCGGTTAAATCATTCCGATGCAACCGGAAACGATATGACTAATAACTAATGACTAATGACTAATGACTAATGACTAATGACTAACTAATGTAAAAACTTGCGAACTTGATATTCGCGGCTTTCCGCGAGCGGCATTTGTAACTCGCCCATTTTTGCGTCTAACTCGTCGATTACACTTTGCGGCACCGACTTCCAAAGCTCTTTAGTTTGCCAGCGAATCACTATCACCACCTCATTTTGTACCGGATCTACCCAAATTTCCTTGCCCAAAAAACCGGGAAAACTTCTTAATCCAGCAGTCCAAACTTCCTCATCTCGCCGAATAAATGCCTCCCACTTTTCTGGAGGTACTTGAAATTTGAGCCCCTCGATTACCATATTATTTCGTTTCCGGTTGCATTGTGATTATTGTAGTAGTAATGTGCGTCAAAATGGCGTTATTTTCTCGATTATCGATCTGCCAATAGCTGACGCACCCTACAATTAACTTTTGCCGATCGCAATTTTAATGATCAACTCTGTTCCCTCTCCGGGGCGAGAAAAACACTGCAATTGACCGCCGTGTTTTTCGACTACTAAATGGTGAGATATTGACAGGCCCAAACCTGTGTTCGTTACTAGGGGTTTAGTAGTAAATAAAGGGTCAAAGATGCAGCCCAGGACTTCTGGTGTCATGCCAGGGCCATTGTCGCTAATGGCGATCGCCACTTCACTTTCCCCTACCAACTCCGTCCGAATCCGAATTTCAGGATTCAATATTTGAGATTCCGATTTGTCTGAAAATAACGGAGACTGACTTGGGATTATACCATATTTTTCGGGATTTTTACCCCCTTCTTCCAAAGCATCGATCGCATTTGTTAACAAGTGCATGAACACTTGATTTAGCTGTCCGGCATAGCACTGGACTTGCGGCAAATCTCCGTATTCTTTAACGAGAGAAATCCCCGGTCGTCCCCCTTTAGCTTGCAGGCGATTTTGCAAGATTAGCAAAGTGCTGTCCAAACCTTCATGGATGTCTGCAAACTTCATTTCGGCTTCGTCGGGACGCGAGAACAAGCGGAGCGATCGCACTACATCCCGAATCCTTTCCGAACCCAGTTTCATTGAATTAAGCAGTTTGATCAAGTCTTGTTTAACAAATTCTAAGTCTAATTCTTCGGTCAGATATTGAATTTCCCGCCCTGGATTGGGATAATACTTTTGGTAAAGTTCCACTAAGCGCAGCAGTTCTTTAACGTACTCGCTGGCGTGGCTGATATTCCCATAAATAAAACTAACAGGATTGTTGATTTCGTGAGCTACTCCTGCTACCAACTGCCCCAGAGACGACATCTTTTCTGTTTGAATCAATTGAGTTTGAGTGCGCTGCAATACTAACAGCATTGCCTCCAATTTCGCCGCTTGTTCCCGCAGGCTTTGCTCGGATTTTTGCAAAGCCAAAAGATCCGATTTGCGTTCTGTAATATCCAATCCCACAAACACCGCAGCCGTACTTTTTTGGTATTTTTGAGCCACGATTAAATAAGTTTTGTTCTCTCCTCGGATACTAGCTGTTACTTCTTTAGATGTCTTTTTCTCACGGCTTGCAAAAAAATCGTATACTAAATCATTAAATTTGGGGCTGGTCTCTAAAAAACCTACTTTTTGACCATTAAATATTTCGGCTGGTAATTGATAAGCAGCAGCTAAATGCCGATTTACTCCCAAATAACGCAAATCGGAACTTACCCAAGAAACTAATCCGGGCACAGCGTCCAAGACAGCTTGAAGTTGCTCTTTAGCCTCTAAAAGGGTTGATTCTGCTACTTGGCGATCGCAGATATCGCGGGCGATCGCAAAACGGTATTCACAACCAGCGTATTCTAAATAATTGACCTTAACTTCGACGGGCAAACTTGTCCCGCCTTTGGTTGTGTAACAGGATTCAAAAGTGAGGTTACTTTGGTGTTTGAGTTCCCTCCAGTGCGCGGGCAAATCCGCTGCTGACAACTGCGAGTCGATGTCGATAAATCTGAGTTTAAGTATTTCCGATTGCGAGTATCCTAAAAGATGACAAGCTGCTTGGTTAGCATAGCAAATTTGACCGTCTGACCTAGTGCATAAAACTATATCAGCGGCACTATCTAGGGCAATTTGAGTTAGTTCCGAGCTGATTTCTAACTGCGGAATTTTGAACTCTGATGTCAATTTTTGGGGGCGATTTATTGATAATTTTTGGTCAGCTACTTCCTCAATAGATATCATCAAGCCCCCGATCGAACTATCGCTATTTTTCCAAGGCTGAAATGACCATTTTACCCATTCGCGTCCGTCCAATCCGATTTGCTCGCGCTTAGATGTAGTCCATCGCGCAGCCACAAACTCACTGTATTGCAACACTCCAGCCAAACAAGCCCGAGCATTTTGCCACCAATATTCCGGGAGATCGGGAAACAGCTCCCAATGATACCCACCAATTGCGTCGCCGCCACAGGAGTCAAAATCTGTTTCCCAGCGACTGGAAACGCACAGATAGCGCATTTCGGCATCTACCATTGCCACGGCATCGGGCGAGTGTTCCACCAACCGCTGAAATCGCTCTTTCTCTTTGATAACACCTTCGGACACGGCAGCCTCTGCGGATTGGTGGACCATCAAAGTTTTTCCCTCTGCATACCTGATCAGTACCTGACTTTTTTGCTGAACTGGCTTAGTTTGCACGGTTTGGGCTTTCCTCAATATATGTCAACTTGGCACAATTTTGTTTAACAGCAACAGTGTTTTTACCCTGATTTAGTCGATCGCACCAACCCCCTGGAGGGTCTCACCCATCATACATATCATTTTTGATGGGGTTTTGTCCATAGGTGCTAGAGGTGCTAGCAAAATTTTTTCCTGAAATTCATGACATTCGGGGATTTTCTAGTTTGAGACTCCCGCTCTTTGACATCATATTGATCTCATACCGCTCAGACAAATTTGTGCGTAAATTCACCGATAAAATCCACTCTCCCTTTGCGTAACATGGCGGAATCTAGTCTTTCAGTCCTGTTGCACGTCATCAAAACTACGAGTTTCTGCTGAAATTGAATAGGATCTTCATCAATCACCTCTTTGATCACATATTGATCCAAAGTTCCATCCAGATACATTTAACCCGGTAAATCTAGGAATGTACCTAAATCCACTGTGTATGGCATAATCTGAAAAGCAGCAAGCTCTCCCGACATGGAGGTATCTCTCAAAGCTTTCAACAAAATATTGAAAGCGCCATTCAAATCTCTGTCCAGAGTATGTCCACATTCGGGACATTTGAATGTTTTTGAACCACTCAATTTACGATGAACATGACCACATTTTGAGCAAGTTTTACTGGTATACTCTTCAGTTACGTCCACTACAACACAACCATATTTAGTTGCTTGATGCTTCAACGTTTGCTTGAAACGATAATGACTCAACGTTACCATCGCTCTTGCTGTTTTAGTAGTAAGTTTTCTTTTGCCTTTGTTCACCATTTGTTGAGTTTCAAATGTGGGCAAGAAAATTAACTTGTACTTACTGACTAGGTAATTAGCGGTCTTATTATGCAATTCTGAAACTAAGTTTTTAATCTTAATCCGAATGGCCGACGCGGCTTTTCTCATCCGATAGCGTAGCTGTTTGAATTGACCACCTTTGTTTAACCCAATTCGAGACATTAACTTATCCAGATGTCTAGCCAATCTATAAATTCGACCGATATCACCTCTGCCCAATTCCAGCACGTTTTGACCGTCAAAACCAGTCATAAATGTTCTAACGCCTGGATCTAAAGCAATAACTAAGTCGGATTGAGTAGGTGTAGGAGTAATAGTGTCAACAGCATAGCAGATGAACCATTGCCCGTTGATCAGGCTGAGAGTTGGCTCATGTTGCATTACCTCTAAAATAGGTTCCGCAGCCTGAAAAGACAACCCTTTTGTTTCACGAGGATAGAAAGTGTTTGACTTCCAGTTATCTTTTTGAAATCTAATAGTTTGAGAATTATCTTTACAACTTCTAAATTTAGCTACTCCTTGAGATTTGTCGGCGGATTTGTGAGCAAGCTGCTTGAAATACTGCGAGTTGACGAGGATTGTATGGTTGTTCCGACACCCATTTAGGTGCTGAATTCATAAGGCGTTTACGCAATTCATATTTGCCAATTTTTTCGGTTTTGAGAATGGCAATTGCTTGGTTGTAACACCATCTACTTGCTGCTATCCAAGTTCTCCATTTTTTCGCCAACAACGTTTCCGGGTAAACTCGAATCTTCTTTGATAACAGATTTGTATTTACGAAGTCCGTAGAGTCGGCCACTGAAAACATGGATGATGGCAAAGATATCTTCAACCATTTCTCGGTCTGGAGACAAGTCGGAACGACTGAGAACCACGAGGAAGCAATTTTGTTGCTCACATATCCATCATATGAGGTCAACACCGAACCTTGCGAGTCTGTCTTGGTGGCAGACCACAACTTCTCTGATGTCTCCTGACAGAACTTGTCCCAAAAGGGTTTTTTATCTTTTTCGTTTAAAGTTAAGTCCATCTCCGATATCTTTGAAGAGGATTGCATCTGGGTAGAGACTTCTGAGGTAGTCGGATTGCCTTTCGAGGTCTTCTTTTTGCTTGTGGCTACTGACTCTCGCGTAGATGGCAACTGATTTGTCTTTTCCCTTGCCGAGTACGCTGTCGATATCGTAGCGTCGTTGGTTTGATGGGGTTCTAATGGAATCAATTTTTCCGAGCAAGTCCCAGGTTCTAAGGGTTTTTTCTGAGACTTGGAGGATTTTGCAGGCTTAAGAGGGGGTGACATATTTTACTATGTTAGATGGGTAATCGGTTGTCTATAATAGGACAATTGCCATTATCTTCCGGGAAATTACAAGAAATTGATTACTTTACACTAACAGCAAACTCAGAATGTGTTCAGTTTTGTTACTGCGCTGGGCTGAAACAGTCGATCGATCTTGCGCATTATCAGCTTCATTGATAATGCAAATCCGCTCTAAATAACTGGGAGGCACAAAACTCTTTGATCACATCTCACAGCATCGTGGTCTTCGATAAAAATTACATAACCCAGAGGTACTAAACTCTTTGATAACATACTCTTCGCAGACTGACTGACGGGAGGATTTCTCTAATCTCAATTCTCAAATCTCAATTCTCAAATCGGCAGACAGAGGCGAGCTGAGAAAATCAGTCCTTAGATTGATGAAATCCTATCCAACTGCCAGTAAGGTTTGATGTAGCTCGCTTACTGGGACTGCCTGATGCCTTGTCCAGATTTAAACGAAGAGGTAAAAAATATTGCAGCCGCTGGTACAACTTAAAAAATAGAGATAATGGATATGGATGCTTTGTAGATCAGGTGCGTAGGGGCATCGGCATTGCCGTTACCAGGGGAGAAAAACAAACTATGGAAATTGAACAACCCTCTTTGACAACATCTAAGGGTAAAGCCGATCGCGATCGCCCGATTCCGGTCGATCATCCCAGCAACCTCTTCGACAACATACTGAGCAAAAAAAAATTAGACAAGTCGCTTCAAGAATGTTTAGATTTCCGCATCGCGATCGACCGATCGGCACTGGCGGTGAGGACAGACAGCAAAGGAATTATCAATTACGTCAGCGATCGAGTTTGCTCGATTTCTAAATATGCGCGAGCCGAACTACTCGGCTGCCACTTTGGCGTCCTCCATTCGGAATATAAATCTTCAGAATTAATCATACTCTTTGATAACATACTGCGGTCGATATTGACTAATGGTGAAGTTTGGGAAGGAGAAATTAAAAATCAAGCTAAAGATGGCACTGATTATTGGGTACAGGGGGTGATAGTTCCATTCCTGGATTTTAAAGGAAAGCCAGAGCAATATTTAGCGATCGGATTCGACATCACACAGCACAAAGCCGTCGAAGCAGCACTAGCTGAAGTCAACCGCGCCAAAGACGAATTTCTAGCAATAGCATCCCACGAACTACGATCGCCCCTCAGCGCCATTTTGGGTTGGGTGCAGCTAGTGCGATCGCGGAAACTAAACGAAGCCATTACCAACCGTGCTTTGGAAATCATCGAGCGCAACGCCAATTTGCTGAACCAGCAAATAGACAATCTCCTCGATCTTTCGCGGCTGTTGCGTGGACAAGTGCGCCTCAACATCGGTCGAGTTCACCTCCCATCAGTCATAGAATCCGCGATCGACATTCTCCGTCCTGCGGCAGATGCCAAAAACATTCGCATCGAAACATCTTTTGACTCCGCAGTCAGCTACATTTTGGGAGATGCTGAACACTTGCATCAAGTAGTCTGGAACCTGCTTTCTAACGCTATCAAATTCACCCCGGCATCGGTGGCGGGGATCGTTAAAATAGCGATCGAATCTACTCCTTCATCCGTTCTGATTCGGGTTAGCGACAGCGGTTACGGGATCGACGCGAAATTTCTGCCTCACATCTTTGACTACTTCCGCCCCGCAGATTCCTGGAATACCAAGGAACAGCACCGCCTCGGCCTGGGACTCTCAATTGTACGTCAGTTGGTGGAACTTCACGGGGGAACTATTTCGGCGATGAGTCCCGGAATCGGTGAGGGGTCTACGTTTGTGGTGCAGCTACCGATCGCGAACAGTCAATTTTCGATCGATCGCCGCATTGCGGAAAGCCCAATCGAGAAACCCGAATCTGTTGCTCAACCCCTCGCGGGGAAGCAGGTGCTGGTGGTTGACAGCAGCGCCGAGAGCGGGGAATTTCCGAAAAGTGCGATCGAAGCACTTGGAGCTCAAGTCAAGGTAGTAGCTACGATCGGCGATACTATGAGTGAGTTAGAACTTTCGCGACCCGACGGGTTGGTTAGCGACTTTGGGATGCCAGAATCAGAAGCGAAAACAACTGAGGAAAATTTAGCAATTGATCGGGAAGAGTTACCGCTGCTACTCGTAGTAGAAGATAACAATTTTTTACTAACTTATCTGCAAACTTTACTGAAGCCCTACTACAGAGTAGCTGTGGCTGGTGACGGTATTGAAGGCTTGGAAAAAGCCCAAAAATTGCTACCAAATTTGATTTTGAGCGACCAAATCATGCCCCGAAAAAACGGGATGGATTTGCTCAAGGAAATTCGGAAGACAGCGGAATTGAGCTTGACTCCAGTCATCTTTTTGACAGCGCGATCGAGCATGGAATCTCGAATTGAAGGTTTGGATGCTGGTGCTGACGATTATATTTCTAAGCCCTTTGACGAGAGGGAACTGCTGGCGAGGGTGAGAAATTTATTGCGATCGCACGCAGCCGAACAGCAATTGGCGCTACTCAACCATCAGTTACAGGAACAAAAACAGCAATTAGAAACCGTAAATCAAGCCTTACAGTATTTAGCAACCTATGACGATTTAACAGGGGTAAAAAATCGTCGGTGTTTTAATGAATATCTCGATACTGAATGGCGGCGTTTGGCGAGGGAAGAAGCGCCACTGTCTTTGATTATGTGCGATATTGATTATTTCAAACTTTACAACGACACCTACGGACACCAAGCCGGGGATGAATGTTTGCGGCAAGTGGCTAGTGTTTTACGGAGATCGTTGAAGCGTCCCGCTGATTTAGTGGCGCGTTACGGGGGCGAGGAATTTGTGGTTGTTTTGCCAAATACGGAGCTTCAAGGTGCGGCTTCTATTGCTGAATTGATCCGCGCCGAAGTGCAGGGTTTGCAGATAATTCACGCTAAGTCTGCTGTCAGTGAATATGTCACGCTGAGTCTGGGGGTAGCTTGCTGCATTCCGTCGCCGATGGCGCATCCTGATACGCTAATTGCGATCGCTGACGAGTGTCTCTACAGCGCGAAAAACTCAGGGCGCGATCGGGTTTCGGTTGCCACATTTCCAGGATAATATATTAGTTAAAGGAGGTCACGCCATGTCAGCAACATTAGACAAACCAAAAGATCAGCGACTAATTCACTCCGGGATTGATTGGCAACAATTCAAGCTAATCGAGCAGGGGTTTTCTGACGAGGTAGAAATCTTGGCAGTTTCGCATTCGTCACGATATCAAGTCCTCTTGATTAGCTGTCATTCTGCTGGATTAGCTGTCATTCTGCTGGATTAGCTGTCATTCTGCTGGATTAGCTGTCATTCTGAATGATTAGCTGTCATTCTGAATGATTAGCTGTCATTCTGAATGCAGTGAAGAATCTCGCCCGATGCAACGCTTGACTACGTTCCACTCAGCATGACAAGCAAGTCCCCAAAGTTGGGTTTTGGGAAGACGGATTATTTGCTCTTGATCACTTGCGATCGCAGGGTTATGAAAAAAGTGCATGAAGCGAAATGTTGCCAGATTTAGACATTAATTTGTTGTCTCGCTGTCTGCTGATGGCTTCTAGGATTGAAGCTGTTAAAGAGTTCCGGCTTGGCTCTGGAGATTAGATAAAAAGTGTATTCTACTTCACAAATTATTCAGCAACTCTTTAACAGGAATATGTGACAATTCCTATTGCTCATGGTGAAGACTCCCAACTCATTGTTGACGTTGTAAATGCCGTATTTGACGATCGCGAATCTGTTGCTGTTATCAGAAATTATTAAACCAGGCTCTTGACTTATTGTAGTATACTCGCACTATAACAAGAAGAAGAAGCCCACCCTCGATCGAAGGTGGGCTCAGTTCATACCAGCTTACCGACAGCTAGGTAATCGGGTCTCTGGAAAGCTAGACGAACAAATTCATAAAAAGATCCGTTCCTTCGGAAAAACCGATCGCCAACAGTTAAGCTTCAGCTAAGCCGATCGACTAAGCATCGTCATCGTGAGCGAAACGGTGGAACAGGAAATCTAGAGCGTAGTTCCGCAGGTTGTAGTATTCGGGGTCTTCCATAATCTGAACCCGATCGCGGGGGCGAGGAAAAGGAATCTCCAAAACCTCGCCAATTGTCGCCGATGGGCCATTAGTCATCATCACCAGGCGATCGGCCAAAAACAAAGCCTCATCAATATCGTGAGTAATCATCAACACAGTACAGCGGTGATCGTTCCAGATTTTCAGCAACTCCTCTTGCAATTCCTCCTTAGTAATTGCATCCAGAGCACCAAAAGGTTCGTCTAAAATCAGCACTTTCGGGCGAATTGCCAAAGCGCGGGCGATCGAAACCCGCTGCTTCATCCCCCCCGAAATTTGCGGAGGTCTTTTCTCAGCAGCTTCAGTCAATCCCACCATCGCCAAATGCTCATTGACGATCGCATTTTTTTCCACCTTCGACTTATCGGGAAATACAGCATTAACAGCTATATAAACATTTTCAAACACCGTCCGCCAAGGTAGCAAAGCATAACCCTGAAACACCACCATGCGATCGGGGCCCGGCTTCGTAATCTGCTGACCGTTAATCATCACCCTACCTTCGCTAGGATGGCTAAAACCGGACACCATATTTAACAGAGTTGACTTACCACAACCCGAGTGTCCAATGAGCGTAATAAACTCACCCTCAGCTACAGTCAAGTTGACGTTTTCTAAAGCTCTGTAACCGTTTGGATATACTTTGTGAACATTGTCCATCACCAAAAAAGGTTTCCGGCGATCCTTTCCTTTCTTGTTTTGCTTTTTGGTGTCGATCTGGTTTTTAGTGGTGTTAATCATGGGTTGGGAAATTGTTAGTGAGTTATTGGCTAAGGAAGTTCGGCAACGGATTCGCTCCATGGATTTAACGGATGTAACGCCGGGAAGGAAGAGGTAATTACCAACTAACAATTAGCAATTACCCTATTTTCATGCAACTGAAAACTGCTCTAACTCATAGGTTGCACCATTCTCAAGAACAGGAAAGATGCCTGTTCCACAAAGAGTGAGTTTTCTTGTGGGGTGAGCAGGAGAGCCCGCCCGTAAAAGGCTTATGACAAATGGTGCAAAATCTCTGTTCTAAGCAGCTCTGCGGCCGGAATCGAGTATAACTTCGGCCATCGTGAAATCCCGTTTAATTTTCAGATTGTTGAGGTAGCCGATCGGATCATCAGCATTAAACACCGAACCATCAAATAAGGGGAGAGAGCCACGATTGTAAGTAATATCCGACATCCCCAACTCTCGCGCCGCCGTGCTGAACGCGCCGACTCTGACAACCCGTTCCAGAATTTCCACCCAATTGCGCGGGAAAACAGTATCGCCCCAGCGCGCCATCTGCACCATGTGCCACAGTTGTTCAGTGCGACTCGGACGGTTCACCCCGTCTCCGCAGAACAAATGGTGGGCGTATTCCCGCATCGGACTATCAAGGTTACAAGCATTAGATTTGGGGTCGCCGAGTTGGATGTAACTCTTGTCGGTGGCGACATACTCCCGTCCCGCCACAATTTCCGAAACCTCGGCGGCGTGAGCTGGATCAGCACAATAGTGAGAAGCTTCGAGCAAAGCCTTGACTAGAGCAATGTGAGTGTTTGGGTAAGCAGTCGCCCAGTCTTCCCGCACCCCCAGAATTTTCGCGGGGTGTCCGGGCCACAGTTCCAAATCTGTAGCCACCGTAAAGCCGACTCCTTCCATAGAGGCCCGCAAGTTCCAAGGTTCGCCGACGCAGAAACCGTCAATAGTGCCGCCCTGCAAGTCAACAATCATCTGAGCCGGAGGGATGTTTTTCAGCAACACATCGTGATCCGGGTCAATCCCGCCGGAAGCTAACCAGTAGCGCAGCAGCAGGTTGTGCATGGAAGAAGGGTGCACGATCGCCATTCTGTGAGTTTGCGCGGGCGTTCTCTGGAGCATTTTTTTAAAGTCAGCCAGAGTGTAGATCCCTTCGTCGTAAAAGCGCCTCGCGAGGGTAATTCCGTTGCCATTGCGGCTCATAGTGAGGGCTGTAACCGTTGGTATCGGCTGCTCTTGATGCCCCCCTAAGCTTAACCACATCGCCATCCCAGAGGGCATTTGGGCTGCGTCCAAGTAACCTCCAGCGATGCCATCTACGATGCCGCGCCAGCTTGTTTCGCGCACGAGGTGGACTTCATCGAGGCCGTGTTTAGCAAACAAGCCTTTTTCTTTGGCGACAGCGAGGGGAGCGCAGGCTGCGAGGGGGACAAAGCCGAGTTCGAGGTTGACTTTTTCCAGTCCGTGACGGGCGATCGCAGGTACTTTCCGCGCCCGCAGTTTTTTCACCCGTTTCTGCTGGTTAAGGAAGTAAATCATTTCGCTGCGTAGAGCGTAGTAGCTGGGATGTGTGACGACTTCCATCCGTTTGCGGGGGCGGGGGATATCCACTTCGAGAATCCCGCCAATCTTCGATTCTGGGCCGTTGGTGAGCATGACGATGCGATCGCTCAGCAACACCGCCTCATCCACATCGTGAGTCACCATCAGAGCACTAATTTCGTACTCTTGGCAAATTTCCATTAATTTCTCTTGCAAATTACCGCGAGTCAAAGCGTCTAGAGCGCCGAAGGGTTCGTCCAAGAGTAACAGTTTAGGGCGCAGGGCCAAAGCACGGGCGATCGCCACACGCTGTTTTTGTCCCCCCGATAGAAGTGCGGGCTGTTTCTCCGAGTGAGGGCCCAAGCCTACCATGTCGATGTGCTTTTGAATGATGTCGAGGCGATCGGCTTTCGGTAAACCACTCATCACCGAGTCTACAGCCAGAGTAATGTTTTCCCTGACAGTCCGCCAAGGAAGCAGCGAATAGTTTTGGAATACTACCATGCGATCGGGGCCTGGTTGAGTGATTCTTTGTCCATCGATCGTCACCAACCCTTCAGTCGGCAAATCCAAACCTGCGACCATATTTAGCAGCGTAGATTTGCCGCAGCCAGAGTGTCCAATTAAGGAAATAAATTCGCCTTTTTCAATTTCCAGATCGATGCCTTTGAGGGCAACATATTTGCCACCATCTGACAAATTAAAAACTTTATCGAGTTGTTCTACCGCAATCAAAACAGACATAATCTTCTTGCCTTTTTTGTAGGTTTGTTATTTCGATAGATGTCGCTTTTAGTCGAGTCTAGAAACCCCTAAATCCCCCTAAATAAAGGGAGTAGGGGTTGACTTTGATCCATTTCCGGTTCCCCCCTTCTTAAGGGGGGTTAGGGGGGATCTGGGCCTAATCATCAAACAGCAGATCGGTATTACCTTTGACGTTAAGTTGTCACCAATAGCCAGAGCCTGGAAGTAGAAATACTTTTACCCCCTTCCGGTAAAAGATGATCTACTTCTTCCCTCTTCTTCCTTCGTGTCCTACCCTACGGGAACGGCTTCGCCGAACGCGTCTTCGCGGTTAAATAATCCTAATTCTTCCGGCCCCAAAGAAGTAACTAAAAACTACTTTCCTTGAGAAGGAGCAATCTTTTGCTGCAACCAAGCCATCATGCGATCGAGCATCAAACCCACCGCCCCAATGTAGAACACCGCTAACAGAATTTCGCTGATGTAGTTTTGCTGGTAAGCATTCCAAATAAAGAAGCCAATACCAGTAATCCCCGACATCACAATTTCCGCAGCAATAATCGCCAGCCAAGCCAAACCGATCGCAATTCTCAATCCTGTAAAGATATAAGGAAGCGCTGACGGAAACAAGATATTGATGTAATACTCTTTCCGAGAAAGTTGCAGCACTTTCGCAACGTTGTTATAGTCATCAGGAATTTGGCGAACACCTTCAGCCGTGTTGATCAAAATCGGCCAAACTGAAGTGATAAAAATCACGAACAAAGCAGCAGGTTCGTTTTGTTGTAATGCAGCCAGGGCGATCGGCACCCAAGCCAAAGGAGCCACCATCCGCAAAAACTGAAAAATCGGATCTAAAGCCTTATTTAGAAAAGGATTTGTACCTACCACAACCCCCATGCCAATTCCCACGATCGCAGCGAGAGTGTAGCCTTTAGCCACCCGTTCCAAACTCGCCAAAGTCTGCCAAAATAAGCCGACTCCGTAGGTTTTGGAATTCATGAAAGGATACAACAACAAGATCCGCGTCCGTTCATCAGTCCAAACGCTAGTCGGCCCCGGCAATTTGATAATTCCCGAACTTGACAGGAATTGCCAAACAAACAGAAATCCAATTAATCCCCAAATTGGCGGCAAGATATTTTGGGAATTCTTCTTCCAAAATTCGCCAAAAGCTCCTTGGACATTGACTCCGCCCTTTCGACTTGTGCTTACAGCCATGCTGCTAATCTCCTATGTTTCTGCTGTTTGTTTGCGAGACTAATTTTTCGAGACCAAATTTTCGAGACTAAATTATGGGAAGCTAAGACCCCATCACACTTTTTTAATTGCCAAACTCTTGAGATAATCTTCTGGCTTTTCTGGGTTAAATTCTTTGCCATCAAAGAACTTCTCAATGCCACGAGACGTACTTTTCGGAATGTCGGCATCAGCAACTCCAGCTAATTTTGCTGCTGCTTTCCACAAATCCCCACGGTTGACTTTACCGATCAGTTCTTTCTTTTCTGCCAAGGTTTTTGTTGGCAAGAAACCCCAGCGAACGCTTTCGGTTAGGAACCACAAATCATGACTTGCGTAGGGATAAGAAACGTTGCCAATGTCGTCTTTCCAGTACAGCGGGCCAATCTTGAAGTCGTTGATTTCTGGTTGACCGTCGCCCATGACGTACTTGCCTTCATAGGGAGGTATCAAGACTTCGGGAGATACGTCAAAGAAGCTTTTACCAGAAACAATCGCCACCAATTCGGCTCGATGTTCGGGCTTGTCGCACCACTGCTGCGCTTCCATTAGTCCTGCTAGCAAAGCTTCGGTGGCTTTCGGGTGTTTGTCTACCCAGTCGCCACGAATTGCTAAATATTCCTCTGGGTGAGCTTTCCAGACTTGGGCAGTTAGGGCTGACATGAAGCCGATTTTTTCTTTGACGATTCGCAGGGGCCAGGGATCACCGGTGCTGAAGGCGTCCATACTTCCGGTTTTCATGTTGGCCACAGTTTGGGCTGCCGGTACCGTTAGCAAGCTGACATCTGTATCGGGATTGATGCCGTTGGCTGCTAACCAGTAGCGAAGCCACAAATCTTGGTTGACTTTGGGGAAGGTGTAGGCTGCTTTGAAGGGTGTGCCTGCTTTGGCGAGGTCTTTGATGTAGTTTTGGGCAGCTTGGTCTAGTTTAAGTCCGATGCCTTTACCTTCGTGTTTGGACGCGATCGCAATTCCATTGCCCTGAGTGTTCAACTGGGCTAGAACATACATCGGAAGTCCGTCTTTGTTCTTGGTGATCAGGCCTTTACTAATTAGATAAGGCATCGGCATTTGCCACTGGCCACCATCTATACCACCGCCTGCCGATCCGATTTCTACGTTATCTCTGGCGGAGCCCCAGTTGGCTTGCTTGGCAATTGTTACCTCAGTCATGCCGTATTTGGCAAAAAAGCCTTTTTCTTGGGCAATGATTAAAGGTGCTGCTTCGACGATCGGGATATATCCCAACGTGACTTTAGTGCTTTCAATTCCTTCGACTCTTTTCTCGTTGGCAACAGCAACTACTGAGGTGGCCGCAGGCGCTGTCCCGCCACCAGCAGTGGCACCGATGCCAGCACTAGCGCCCGGTTCTGGGGGATTTCCCAGACAGCCTTTGAGCAATACTGAACTGACGACAGATGCACCTGCTGTCACGATAAATTTACGCCGGGAAAATTGATCGGAAAATTTTGTCATAGCCTAGCCTCGCTGCAATCCTAAATCTTCTGTAACGACATCACTGAAGTTTATCAAGGCGCTTTTTTGCTGTTCGTTAATTGAGTTTAGCGAACTCTTTTGAGCGCAGGTTGACAGTACGGAGTCAAAGATTTATTGTTAGCATAAGTCTTTGGACTATCCCTACTGATTTGACACTTTTGATTAAATCGATATTTGGGTCAGCCCCGTTGTGTGAGCTACGCTGGTTGCGATCCCCACGTTTTCTTGGCTTGATTATTCAGCTTACCGCACTCTGCGTGAAATTCTAAAACAAATATTAAATTTGATTGATAAGTAAATATTTTCGGATGCTGCTGTCAATAAGTCAGGTTTGTTTGGGCGATCGGGTTTACTTATCAAAACCCTTTCAAACTAAGACTTGCTGTGTAATGGTTTTAGCGAATGGCGATCGGGGGGCATTCAAATCTATTGTCAATAAGCTGCAATCATCGCAGCCACCTCACATTTACTTTGTTAATATATGTCTACTTTTTTTAAGGTAGCGATTAATTGTAGTCTAGGATACAGAAACAATTACTATTTTGCGATGCCGTTCCCAGAAAGGAAATCTGATTTCTGAGATGCCATTTTCTGTTTCTGGCAATGTCTAGCTTAGTTGTCAACCACGATCGGTCGGTCTCTTCGACAGACAGATCGCGAGACCGGAGCCACAAAAACTCCTCCCAGCTAGGGCCAGGGCCCAGTTTCCTCCTGCTCAACTAAATCCCGCCAGCACTCTCAACTTTAGACCAGCCACCACCTTTGGCAAATCCTCACTAGGGGCTCTCCGACGCGCCAGGGATTATTTACTACATTAAACCAGAGAAAATCTCCGTAAATCTTTACGGTATCTTCATCAAAATTCTGCCTTCCCTACTAGAACCTTTACAAAAGGTGTTGTATGATAGCGACATCAAGCAAGGTTACAAAAACAACAGTTAAATGCCATGAAAACCTACAAAATCTCAACTTTACTGGGTGTCGCCACTGCCGCTGTCTGTGTCAGCTTAGTAGCCGGACAAGCCGCTCAAGCTCAGGTACTCGGCTCAAACTGGACTTATACGATGGATTCCTTTGCCGACGGCAATGATGGCAATACTGGTGTTGGTAAAAGTAGTAATTATGAAATGTACGGCATGGCCATGAAAGCCCAAGACGGCTTCATTTCCATCGCCTTCAATGCTAACCTCGCTCTGACTGGCCAAGCTTATGGTGGAGCCGCAGACGGAAACGTTGGCTGGGGCGACGTACTCTTCAACTTCTCAGGCAATAGCTTAAAAGACGCAAGTGCTGCCGGTTCATTATTTGGTATCCGTTTTGCCGACACTAATGACTCTGGCGCTGCAACCACTGGTGTCTTCAGCGGTGTCACTGCCAAGAGTGTAGCTCAACAAAATGCTGGATACAGTACCTTCACTCAATATCAAAACGGCGTTAACAACAATTCTCCAAACACAAATACAGGCACTAGAGGAGGACAAATCGGCTATGGTGGTGCCACTGTAGCTGAAGCTAAGAGCTATTTAACTAATGTAAATGGTGTTAGCAGAGATACAAGCTACGGCCAACTAAACGCCATTGGAACTGGCACAAAAGTAGGTGATATTAACTTCCTGGGAGCCAATGAAATTGCTTCTCTGGCTAGTGGTTTCGCTGGCTTAGGTGGTATTGGTCGTAACACTGTAGGATTTAGCTTCAGCCAAACCTTACTTGGTCAGTTTATGCAACCGGCTAATGCAGTTATCACCTTGTTGGAAGAATGTGCAAATGACGGAATGATGCTGAATGCACAATTACCTTCTACAACATCGACTCCAACATCTCCTGTCACTGGAAGTGAACCCGTACCCGAACCGATGACGATGTTCGGTATGGTTTTGGGAGGCTTGGGCTTAGTCAAAGGTAAAATGAATCAGCGTCGCGCTGCTCGTGTCAATGCGATCGGCTAATAAGCTCTACTATTCGGTTGCTCCTGGCATCGTCTGGGTGATGCTAATGCCTAAGTGTCATTGGCGATCGCAATTAAATCAATGCTGTTTCCAGAAGACCGTAAAAAATTATGCAAGGCGATCGCGTCGCGATCGCCTTGCCAAAAAGTCCACAGCATTGAATCAAAGAACTTACGACTCATTTCTGAGATGGCGATCGCCCCAATTTTGACTACCAACCACCAGGAAAAATTGCCTGTCAATTCTACACATCAACTCCTGGTCATCGGTAATTGGTAATTGGTCTACGATAATTAGTAATTGCTCCGCTCTGTAGAACCTATGCAAACCTATTTACAAATCAATTGTGTTAACTCAGTTTTTGTGAGTAGCACATTTAAACTTGCTTGATTATTCAGCTTACCGCACTCTGCGTGAAATTATAAAACAAATATTAAATTTGATTGATCAGTAAATATTTTCGGTTCCTCCTGTCAATAAGTCAGGTTTGTTTGGGCGATCGGGTTTACTTATCAAAACTTGTTCAAACTAAGACTTGCTGTGTAATGGTTTTAGCGAATGGCGATCGGGGGGCATTCAATTCTATTGTCAATAAGCTGCAAACATCGCTGTCACCTCACATTTACTTTGTTAATATATGTCTACTTTTTTTAAGGTAGCGATTAATTGTAGTCTAGGAGACAGACATAATTGTGGTGAAGTGTATATCTATTTGATCGGAATGATTTAACCGCAGAGTACGCAGAGAACGCAGAGTCAGAGAAGAGAGAGAGATGAATAATTCCGATGAAGAGAGGATTTGATATCACAACAGAACCCGCCCTACAAATTAATTTATGAATCTCACAAAAGGTGCAGCAATAAGACTAACAATTCTCTTTGTTTTGCTCGGAATAGGTGGTGCTTATTCATGGCAAATTATGTCAAATCCGGCTTCTTTAGCACAATCTAAATTATTAGAGGAAATCTATGTAAAGGGCAATTATATTGAAGCATTTATCTGGTTTTGCTTTGCTGTTGGTTTCGCTCTTGATGCCTTGAAAACATCAGGAAAAACCAGAATTCATCGCCTGATTACTAGCCTAATTTTTTTATTGTTTGGTTGCTCAGATATTGTCGAAGTACAAACGGGCGCTTGGTGGAGTCCTTGGTGGTTATTTGTTTGGAAAGTTTCTTGTGGTTTATCTATGATGCTCTTATTTTGGGTCTATTTACGCGATCGCCCCCTTTCTAATAAACCATAAATTTTCGGGTCGGTAAGAGGGGGCGGGTTTACTATATGCTTAGTTTTAAACATAGATGGTTGGTAAAACCCGCCCCTAGGAGTGCTCTAAAACCGAGCAACCGGGTTTCTTCAAGAAACCCGGTTTCTGTTAGTTGGGCGGGTCAAATCGGTTGACGGAGAGAGCAACACCAATCATCGGTAGCGCTACACCGAAGCAAATTAGCCACTGATCCAAGTTCATTGGAGCCGTCTCAAATATTTGATTGATAAACGGAGAATTAGCAAAGATAATCTGCAAAATTATCGCCAGCACAATTCCGACACCTAGGGCGGGAGCGCCGCTAACTTCTTTCTTGGAGCCGCTAAATTTAGCAATCAAAGAAGGTAACAACTGGCTGAGACTCAACAGGTAAAAAATTCTGCCCATTACTAAAGCTTGAATTGCCATCGTGCGGGCGAGTTCGATCGTGCCCCAATCGGCTTGGCGCACCCATTCAAACATTCCGAAAATCAGAGTCCAGTTGTAAAGAGAAATCGCGATGATTCGCTTGATTCGATTTCCGGTGAGCAAAGGTTCATTGACCGATCGCGGTTGTTGTTGCATGACTCCCGCTGACTTGGGCTCGAAAGCTAAGGGCACAGTCATCGTAATCGAATTGAGCATATTCAGCCAGAGAATTTGTAGCGACAAAATCGGCAATTCTCGACCGAGGAGCGTGCTGAGCAAGATTGTCATTGACTCCCCGCCGTTGACTGGGAGAATGAAGCTGATTGCTTTGAGCAGATTTTTGTAAACCGATCGCCCTTCTTCGATCGCAGATTCGATCGACGCAAAGTTATCATCAGTCAAAATCATATCGGCAGCTTCCTTAGAAACCTCCGTACCGCTACCCATCGCAATCCCGATATCCGCTTGTTTGAGCGCCGGCGCATCGTTAACGCCGTCTCCCGTCATCGCCACAATTTCGCCGCTCAGTTGCAAAGCTTCCACGAGACGGAGTTTTTGTTCTGGGGCGACACGGGCAAAAACTGAGCCTGCTGCTACAGCTTCGGCGAGTTCGCTCTTGTTCATTTCGGCGAGTTGAGCGCCGGTGTAGGCTATAAGTTCTCTGTTATGTTTAGTTTTGCGGAATCCCATTCGGCGGGCGATCGCCTTAGCGGTGCCGATGTGATCGCCGGTAATCATTTTGACTTGGATGCCGGCGGTTTGACAAGCTTGGACGGCTGCGATCGCCTCAGCCCGTGGCGGGTCAATCATACCTTGGAGTCCCAAAAAAATCAGCCCAGATTCTAAATCCGAGTGATCCACGGAATTTTGGCTTTCGGGTACGGGCTTTTTCGCTAAAGCCAAGACGCGCAAGCCTTGCTGCGCCATTTCCTCGACAGAAAGGTGAGTTTGTTCGCGATCGACTTGTACCGGATTTCCTTGGGTATCGAGACTGGAACCGCAGCGACTGAGAACAGATTCTACGGAACCTTTGACATACAAAATTTTGCCAGTGGGAGTTTGATGCAACGTCGCCATGTATTGAAACTGAGATTCAAAAGGAATTGAATCCAGTCGCGGCATTGTCTTTTCTAAAATTTGCTGACTCAATTCTGCTTTTTTGCCAGCAGCAATTAACGCTCCTTCTGTCGGATCTCCGATGACAATCCAATCATCATTTTTGAATTCCAGGTGAGAGTCGTTGCAAATCAGTCCGGCTTGCAAACATTCTTGCAAAGTTGGAGATTGACTAACAGTAATTGGCAGTTGGTTGAGCTGAATTTCACCTTCGGGGCTGTATCCCGTACCCGTAACCGAGTAGGATTCGCCACCAGAATAGATTTCTTGCACCGTCATCTGGTTTTCTGTCAAAGTTCCCGTTTTGTCGGAACAGACGACTGTAGCGCCGCCTAGGGTCTCTACAGCGGGCAATTTGCGGACGATCGCGTGGCGAGATGCCATTCGGGAAACGCCGACGGCCAGGGTAACGGTGATGACGGCGGGTAAACCTTCGGGAATTGCGCCGACAATCAGGGCGACTGCGGGTTCTACTGCTTCTTTAAAGGCTGAAACTCCCACGGGGACTGGTCTGCCCAATCTGACGGCGAAGGTCAAGGTTGCCATTCCCAGCACGAATAACAGCCAGTTTTGACTGAATTCGTTGAATTTGCGGGTTAAGGGGGTGGTGAGGTCGATGTGCCGATCTAATAGTTGGGAGATTTTGCCGGTTTCGGTTTTATTGGCGATCGCAATTACGATGCCGCTACCTTGACCAAAAGTGACAAAACTGCCGGCATAGGCCATATTATCCCGTTCTGCTAGTGGCGTTTCCTCCGGTAGAACCAAGTCTCCAGACGTTCCTAATTCTTTTTCGACAGCAACAGATTCCCCAGTGAGTCCTGACTCGTCGATTTGCAAGTCGCGCACTTTCACTAATCGCAAGTCTGCCGGTACTTTGTCGCCGGAAGTCAGGGTTACTAAGTCGCCGACAACGAGTTCTTTTGAGGGAACTCTTAATTTTTTGCCGCCCCGAATGACTGTGGCTTCGGTGGTGACAGCTTTGGCTAACGCATCAATTTTTTTCTCGGCTCCAGCTTCTTGGACAAAACTGATAATGGCGTTGGTGGTTGTTACGCCCCAAATTACGCTGGCATTCAGCCATTCTCCAATCAGTGCTTTGATTAAACCTGCACTCAATAAGATGATCAACAGGGGTTGGTTGAATTGCAGGATGAATTTTAACCAGACCGGTTTCCCTGCTTTAACTGTTAGTTCGTTGGAGCCGAATAGCTGTTGGCGACTAGCGGCTTCTGTCGGTTCTAAACCGCTTTCCAGGTTGGTTTCTAAGATAGTTGCAACCTTTGATCTTTCTAGGTAGTGCCAATATTGCTCTGCTACGTCTACATCGTTGGCGGCTGTTGCTGGCATGATTTTTCCTGAATATTTGCTAGGCTTCGGGCGAGCTTTTATAGCTCCTGAATGGGCGCGCTGAATACAACTCCTCGCTGGTTGGAGCGTGAATATATTGAGCGACTTAATTGTTTGTTATTTAGTTTTACGGGCTGTGACTTAGATCAATATTACAGGGGATCGGTCCGTCTGTGGCAATAGATTTTGGGAATTCTTTCGGGCGCGAATTTTTTTGGGGACTGGCTAAGGTGAAAAAAAGTTGCTCAAGTCCTTGACATTTTGCAGATTTTAGTTGTGATTGAGGAACGAAACCCAAACATCGTCAAATTCTCTCCCCCTCTCTTCCTCTCTCCCACTCTTGATTTTTGGGTGCAAGTCGATCGCATAAATGTTAAAACCCTAGTTAAGCAACCAAATTCTGAGAGTCATGGAAATAGTAACGCTGCTGCTGGGTTCGGTCTTTTTGCTCTGGGGAATGGGTTCGGAAAGCTGTTAGTTCGATCGTCCGTAACGGCTAAGGATTTGTTTAAGGGCAGAAATTCGATCGCCTTAGCGGTGCTGATGCGATCGCCTGCGATCGTTTTGACTTGGATGCCGGCGGTTTGACAAGCTGGGACGGCTATGATCGCAATTCAAGACTCAATGCTATCAATTGCTAGTCTGCTAGCCCAAAAGACCGATCGCCATTTAAACAATAGAATTGAGATTTTGGGCAGCATCGTTCAATTGTTGAGTGCCTAATTTAGTTTGAGTAATGCCACTAGCGGTTTCTTTTGCCGATAGGTTGAGGCTGTTCATAGCATCGACTACTTGTTGAATCGCAACTGCTTGTTGTTGAGCAGTTAGAGAAATTTGTTGATTGTTCAATACCACATTGTTAAAAGCCTTTGTCACTTCCGAGAAAGCTGCTGCCGTTTTGAGACTAATTTTGTTTCCTGATTCTACTGTCTTAGTGC
>Ga0316607_1000153_pt1 | contig 28530 bp, 42 predicted proteins | sample MIS2016062E_MG_FD_207674 | JGI IMG/M metagenome (GOLD analysis project Ga0316607, IMG submission 207674) | Microbial mat bacterial communities from Middle Island sinkhole, Lake Huron, Michigan, United States - MIS.2016.062E | ecosystem: Environmental > Aquatic > Freshwater > Lake > Sediment...
ACGTGAGGCACTATATCAAAAGACAAAAGAAAAAGATGCTCCATCGCCTCAAATGGTTTTCGGCTCTCAGATTCATGATTTTCTTGCATCAAAACACATAAGAGGCCAAAAATTTGAATGGAATGTTTTTGAACCTCCTATTAATCCAACGACAAAAGAGCCTTATGGAAAAATATCCAAGGCTTACCAGGATGCTATTTTAAGGGTAAATAATCCAATTTCATCAAATGATATGGAACTTATACATGATATTTGGGATATGATAAGAAATTCTGGATATGGCTGGTATTTCGAGCAAAATATTATTTCAAAAGGTATTGCAGAAGCTTCTTATTTTGTCGATGCTGGAATTCATAAGTTTAAGTATAGACCTGATGTGTTGACAGAAAATATTATTTTTGATTATAAAACTATCAACAAATCACAGTTCAATGAACATGGAATAGCATATGTTATCAAAGATAGGGGCTACGATATTAGTGCATCCATGTATCAAGATTTCGAGCATGAAAGAACTGGTATTTGGAAGCCATTCTATATTGTTTGGATTATGAAAGAACCTCCTTTTGATGTCTTAATTCACGATATATCTGATCGCTGTTTTGAAACTTTCGGAAAAAATGAAGTAATAGTCAATAACGGTGCAATGACTTGGAGAAAAATAAGGGATCAACACGAACTTTGTCAAACTTCAAATCAATGGCCCGGCTATGCAAATAAATTTGACTGCTTCAATGGTGCCAGGATTAAGCAATCGAGTTTAGGATTTGATAATTATTTTGATAATTTTGAAATTGATGATTAGCAACCAATTAATTTTAAATATATGCAAAACTATCGTATTATTCTGCAAAGCTTTCAATTGAAAGCAAAATCGGTCAAACAGTTACATGAACGAATAAAACATAACGAAGATGAAAAGAAAAAAACAAATGCAGCGACACATGATATGTGTACGTTTTGCAAAGATGGAAAGAAGAAATAGTTTTTAGTTTTTTTGTTAGGAGAGGGATAGCATTAACGGGGGTTATTTAGCTATCCCTTTTACAAAATCATTAATCATAGCCAATTGTCGTATATAAATTGTTTAATTCTTAAATATAAAAATATGGAATATAAAAATAGATTGATAGATAAAGAAAATTTAATAGTTCTAATGAAATATTTGACATTAAACAAGCCTGAATTAGATGAATTTAATAGAGAATGGGGATGGTATCCCGGACTTTATCATCCCAGAATTGAGTGGCTTGAAGATCAAATCAATCAATTGAAAGCAATCATTCTCCTCTGCAAATGATTGCATACAGTGTGTTATAAGCATTTTATTTAATATCAAAAAATATGTTCGTAAATTTTAAAGAATCGGCAGGAAGTTTAAAACTATACTTAAACATGTTTGGTTTGAGTGCAAAATATAATGATTATCATGAAAATACATTTTATTACAAAATTCTTAACAGTAAATTTAAATCGACAATAAACGCCGATTCCGAATTACAGGCACAAATAAAATTAAAGGAATCTTTAATTATTCTCAAAACCACTCAGGAAATTGAGAAAGATCCTAATGTTGAAAGACTGAAAAATATTTTAGGGATGAATAAAACATCATTTAAAAGTTAAATAGCTGCCAGAATTGTACTTATTTTACAAAATATGAATTATGAAACGATTAATCGATAATATTTGTTATATTTGTAATTCATTTAATAGTCTGCCAACATGAAATTAGAATTTACATATTTTAACATATACCCTACAAGGGCAAAATTGCAATTAAGGTTTTCTTGGCAGACTTCCTTTCTTGCATTTTGTTTTTTGTAGGGTTAATATTTTATAGATATGGCAATAACTAAAAAAATAAGATTTGAAGTATTTAAAAGAGATTATTTTAAATGTCAATATTGCGGGAAAACACCCCCTGATGTAACTTTAGAAGTAGATCATATTAAACCTAAAAGTAAAAAGGTGACTGATGATATAAACAATTTAGTTACTGCTTGTTTTGACTGTAATAGAGGTAAAAAACATATCGAATTAAACAAATTGCCAAATACAATTATATTAAATTCTGAAATATTAAAAGAGAAAGAATCTCAGTATTTAGAATACCAAAAATTATTAACTAAAATAAATAAACGAATTGATTCAGATATACTCAGAGTAGAAAATATCTATAATGAAATGTTCCTAAAATACTGTTTTACTGAATCGTTTAAAAGGGTAAGTGTAAAAAATTTCGTTTCAAAATTAGGATTAAATGATGTAATGGATTCAATGAGTTTAGCATGCTCAAAAATAAATGATCCTAGTGATGCCTTAAAATATTTTTGTGGGATTTGTTGGAATAAAATAAAGAACAATGTCATATAGATTTACAAATACCGACAAATGGAATGATTCATGGTTTTGTGAATTAACTCAAATTCAAAAACTATTATTCATTTATTTATGTGATAATTGCGACATAGCTGGATTTATAGAAATAAATTATAGAAGGTGGGCAAATGATTTGAATAGTTCAAATGAAACAATTGAAGGGGCTTGCAAGGGGCTTGCAAGGGGCTTAATTATATCAAAATCAAATGATTGTATTTTTATAAAAAATTATTTGAAACATCAAAAAAACCTTCCTATAAACGAAATGAATAAGGCTCATATTGGGATACTGAAAAGATTTGAATTATATAAGCATAAATTTGAAGTTCAAACACTTAATGAATTATTTGAAAGGGGCTTAGAAGGGGCTTGCAAGGGGCTTCAAAGCCCCACAGGTATAGGTAATGGTATAGGTAATGGTATAGGTAATGGTATAGGTAAAATGGCAAATCATTTATTTAAAAATTCTCCTTATTTCGATTTTGAGTTATTTAAAAAAGAAATTGGAGAAAAGTATAATGATTATGATTTAAAATATTACTATGACACTCTTAAAAATTATTCAGAATCAAAAGGTAAAATGTATATGGATTGGTTAGCAGCTGGAAGGAATTTTATACTTAAAGATGTAAAAGATAATAAGGCAAAGCTAAAACCAAACGGTTCACCAGTCCAAACAAAACCATTATCATCAATAGAAAAATTAAAACTTACTAATCCTGGAATGAAATTCTTATGAATGGAAAACTACCACCCCAAGACAACAACTTAGAGATGTCGGTATTAGGCACAATAATAGCCTATAAGGATTCAATATACCAAGCTTCACAAATATTGAAGCCAGGAACATTTTACAATCCAATGCACAATTTTATATATGATGCAATACTTGATTTGTGCGGTCAAAGAAAACAGATAGATATACTTTCAGTCACAAATTATTTGCGTGAAAAAAATCATCTCGATTATTGCGGAGGTGCTTATTATATTTCGCAACTTACCTCAAATATAAGTTCCGGCTCTGGGCTAGAAGATCATTGCAAGATTCTTTATGAAATATTTCTTAAAAGAACAATGATTGAATTATTGATGAAATCAGTCCAAAAACTTGATAGCAATTATGAAGATGATATTTTTGAAGCTTATAATAATTTGAGTGCCGAAATGAGTCAATTATTTGAACTATCTTTAAGTTCTGATTATCACAACATGATTGATGTTATAAGCTCAAGATTGAATGAAATATCTGAAATAAAACCAGATCAAAATAATATAATAGGAATTGATTCAGGATTTTCAAAGCTTAATAATTTTGCAAATGGATTCCAACAATCGGATTATATTATTATTGGCGCTCGCCCTTCAATGGGCAAAACTATAATAGCTATTTTGATAGCAAAAGCAGCGATATTTAACTCAAAAAAGAAAGTATTGTTCTTTAGCCTTGAAATGGACAAAAAAAGAATTGCAGACCGTATTTTAGCTATTGAAAATAATATTGATTCAAAAAGAATATCATCAAACCGGTTGACCGATATTGAATGGAAAGAACTTGATAATTCCATGGATTTATACAAAAACAAAAATTTCTTTATTATTGACAGCTCAAATTTGAGCATTGAGGATATTAAAGCTCGGGCAATAACACTTCATAGAAAATTTGGTATTGATGAAATAATTATTGATTATATTGGATTAATTAAACATTCATTCCCTAAAAAAAATACGGTCGAAAATGTTACACACATTAGCAAAAATATCAAATCTTTGGCAAAGGAAATTAAATGCCCTGTTATTGCACTTTCTCAACTTAACAGAGCCGGAAATGATATGCCAGTCATGAAGGATTTAAGAGATTGTGGGAGCCTGGAGCAAGATGCCGATATAGTTTGGTTATTACACCGCGAAGATTACGAGGGCAAAGAATGTGATAGTGATTCAAAAAATGTGATTATCAATATAATTGCAAAAAACAGGAATGGAGAAATAGGATCATTTTACACTTATAGGAATGATAATTGGAGCTATATTGGAGAAACTCAGTATGATGATTTTAAGAGTTTAGCAACTTCAATGCCATTCAATTATTCAAACGGAATAGAACAAAGTGACGATGTGTTTTAATTATGAATATTCAAACGAATTTCAAGAAATAGAACAAATACCATTTTAATACCAAATTTCAAAATAAACCTTAACTGACCTGCATTGAAAGAATATGAAAAATAAACAAAGCAACTCGGATTATGCCTCAAATGTCGAAAAGTGCATAAAGCAAATTATCAAAGATGAAGAAAAAATAAAATATAAATCAAATTCAGAAAGACAAGCATATCAAAAACAATTATCTTTGACTATAAAAAAAGCTTGTAAAGATTACAATTTAAGCGAAAGAAATATTATTACAATTTATTACGGATATTTCAATACTAACTTAATAAAAACAAACTATGAAAAAAACTAAAAGATGTGTTCTTACTGGATGGTATAGAAGATCCTTTTGGATCTCCTATTATGGAAAAAAAAGCGAAGGCTGGAAAGAAGTAGTATATCCATATCAAAATTTATTTGGGCGGTGGAAATGTGTTCTTGAAAAATAAAATAAGGTTATAGCCTTAAAATATAACAAATTTTTAAGGTTATAGCCTTAAATTGAACAATTTAGTAACAATTTAGCAAAATGGATAGAGACCCAAAAATATACGAAAAAGCAAGAGGACATAATTTTAAAAATCATCCTGAAAATATAAACAGGAAAGGACGTAAGAAAAAGATTTATACAATCCTTAAAGAGAAAGGTTTTGGCGGTGAAGATATTAAAATCGCATTTGGAGAACTTGCTTTCTATTCAATGAAGGAACTTGAATCGGTTAAAAATGATGAATCAAAGCCTATAATTGCCAGAATTATTGCAAATCAATTTTACGAGGCACTGAATAAGTCAGACTGGTATAAAATAAAAGAAATTTTGGAACATGTGATTGGCAAGCCTCAACAAAATGTAGACATCAAAACCGATGGTGAAAAACTTAATCAGCAAGAAACAAAGGTTGTTTTTGTAAATGCCAGAAAAAATAAATAATAATGGAATTTAAGCCTCTTGATGTATATGAACCATTATATTTTACTCCAAAAAATGTAAGGTATATATCATGTTGCGGTGGCCGTGGGGCTGGAAGGTCTCACAATTCGTCTGAATATTTGATTTTCAAGATAACAAGAAAAGTATACTTTCGTGCTTTAATTGCAAGAGCTTATTATTCAGACCTTAAAAAAACAACATGGCTGGAATTTTTGGATAGGATAAATTCAACTGAAGGACTTGATATTGAAAATTTTGAAATAAACAACACCGAAAAAATAATAAAATACAAACCCACTGGCAACACAATAACCGGAATAGGATTCCATAAAGCAGCAGGTAATAGAAAAGCAAGCCTTAAAGCCTTTGCAAATGTTACAGATTTACTGATTGAAGAGGCTCAGGAACTGACAGAGACGGAACTTAATCAAATTGATGATAGCCTCCGAACAACCAAAAGCCCAATAAAGATAATTTTTGCTTACAATATGCCTGAAAAAAGCCATATTCTCATGAAAAGGTTTTTTGATTTGCAACCTGTTAATCTGGTTTGTGGAAATGGAATCAAGCACGAAGGATATTGCAAGGCTATTCCAAAATCGGAGCGTGATGACCATATAATGATTTTTTCTACTTACCACGATAATTATGAAAATCTTGATAAGCATACTATTGAAAATTACGAACGTTACAATTTTGAAAACCCGGAACATTATTTTACCGAAATTTTGGGGCTTGTTTCAGGCGGTGCGAAAGGTGTAATTTTTAAATATGAAATAAACTGGTTCATATATACCGAACTCCCAGATATTGATTTTTATGAAACATACGGATTGGATTTTGGCGGTGGAGGTGTCAATGGAAATAGGAACTGTTATCCTGATATGTTCCAATTTGATGAATCTGACGGGAGTTCTACAACAGTATTGGTCAGGCTGTTAATTAACAAATCTTCAATGAGTTGCTATGTTAAATTATTACTATACAAGGCTTACATTTCACCTGATGAACTTAGTAAAGCTTGCCAGCATTTCACAATTGAGCCAGACGGCAATTTCTTTAAGAAAAAAAATATTCTCGCAGATAATGCCAGGGCTGACAAAATTCGGGACTTGATAAATGATGGACTTAACGTTATTGGTGCAAAGACAAAAGAAGGTGGCTCTAACAAGGTAGTAACTGGAATAGACATCATGAAAAAATACAAGATTTTTTTTCTTGAAACTGATATTCCATGCCACATGGATGCAAACAATTATAAATGGGAGGTATCTAATATAACAGGAGAATTAACAGGTAATCATGTCAAGAAATTTGAAAATGTTATTGATGCTATCAGGTATCCTTTAGTTAATTTTGATTTATATCACTGGTCTGTTATTGGAATTTTTTTTTATATTTGTAGTGCCTAACTCGGAGTAATTAACTGAGGAAAATCGGAAGCGATAACCGACGGCATTACTTCTTTTATCGCATTATTAAATTATCGCAAATATGCAAACAGAAACATGGATAGATATACCTAGATATTTTGGATATAAAGTATCAAATTTTGGTAATGTAAGAACTTTAAAAAAGAAAAGAGATTTAATATTAAAACCATTTAAAAGCAATAGTGGATATTTATTTGTAAGATTATTTGTTAATAGAAAATTTTATAATAGATACTTGCATTCCTTAGTTGCAATAGCATTTCTTGATCACGATCGTATATTGTCAGAATTGATTATTGATCATATTGATGGCAATAGATCGATTATTCAGGCTTTGTTTTTTAAATAACAAATTATGGAAATAAAGAAATTTGAAAGTATTGATTTTGTCAAGGAAAATATGACAAGTATGGATTTTGCAAATGCAGTGGGCAAAATGCACAAGAATATTCTTAGGGATTTGCGTGAAATGTCTGTAGCATGGGAAAAAGTAACTGGGCTCAAATTTGAGCTCAATGAGTATAAAGATAGTATTGGACGTACTTTGCCAGCCTATAACTTATCAAAACCAGAAATATTATTTATTGCTTCTAAGTATGATGACGAATTAAGGGCAAAAATCATAATAAGGTTAATGGAATTAGAATTAACTCAAAAAAGAATGATGCAAGCTCAATTGGATTACTTTTGGGGTAAGTCAGATCAAAACGATATTTATAATAAGCAATTATGAAAATAAGAATAAACAACAAACAGACAAAAATAAAACCAGCTTCGGAGCTTACTGTAAAAGAGTATATTGAATTGTTTGACCGGCTCAATGAAAAGAGTACTGAAATTGACATTTTTACGAACTATGTTTCAATAGTAACTGGCTATCAGGTTTATACTATTTTGAAGCTTAATTTTGATACTCATTCTTTCAGAAGACTTACGGCTTACATAGGTGAAATCTATGCACCGAAATCATTTCCCGAACTGAAAACTTTCACATATCTAAAAACTGGAGAAATTTTCTTTCAAAAGAAAATCGAATGGCGAACGCTTGGAATTAGAAAACTTTTGGAAGCAAAAAAAAGCGATAACCAGCTCGAATTAGTTGTTTATCTTTTATCGATAATTGTTTCAAAAGATTATGATTCTGATACTATTGAGGAAATATACAGTGAATTGATGGATTATAGGGCTACAGATATGTACGGTTTTGCTGTTTTTTTTTTCAAAAAATTAATGAGTGGTTCAAAACACGAGACGAACTTTTTAAGATTGCTACTGAAAAAAGTTTCAACAAACATTCAGAAATTATCAAACAAATAACTGGCAAAAGACTATACAGATATAGCATTATAAGCGAGATTGAATTTGTATTGGAAAAAAGATTTGCAAATAATATCCATGATGCTTTGAAAATAGATGATGCTTACTTAACTTTGTCACAATGCTCCGAAATTGAAAAACAGGATATTGAGATGAAAATTAATGAACAACTCACAGCAAAATGAACCTATTCGCAATAATTCAAAGCACACTTGATACGCTTAACAATGATTCTGAATTGTTTATTTTAGAACGTGCAAGGGCTGAAAATGCAGAATTGGAACACACGAAAAGCGTTATAGTCATATATCCTGAATGGAAGACTGATAACAAGTTAAGCGAAGGCAATGAACTAATCAAAACAAGAACTTATCAAATTGATTTCAAAACTCCTGATGAATTTGACAATTCCGATAACAATCTTTCAACTTCTTACAATAGCATTACTTCAGTAGACAGAATTGAATCTATGGAAATATTAGCTGATTCGATTTTTTCAAAAATTAATGCAAACAATGGCCTATGGCCTGAAATTACTAAGAAGCTTCAATGGAAGGTTCTTAATCCAATTTTGAGGGCAAACAATGGCACCATGTCCGGGGTTTCAATTCAATTAACAGTAACATTTTCAGGAACAATAATATGCAATTATGGCACTTGATACGGAAATAGTAGGATTAAAATCAATAGTCTTGTATGTCAATGAAGGAATAGTTATACACCGTCCAGACATTACGAAAAAAGACCGCGTAGAATTTACAGGCAATTCTCTTGGATCTGTTACTGTTTCTGAAATAAATCAATATCCAAAATGGCAAAGGGAATTAGATTATTCAGGAAATTATAGAATACAGTTTGATGACAGTTTTTCTTTTTTTTTGCATGGAATAAATAATGAAATTCCAGAAATATTGCAAGAAATTAGAAACAATAGGCTTGGATATATAGCTGTAATTACTACAATTGACAATTATTGTTATGTATTCCCAACACCTGTTTTCATTGACAAAAAAAATACAAAAAAGGAAAATTCAAATAGTTCTGAAGTTGTACTCTCATATAGAGTTCCAACTTTTGAAAATAAACTAATAATTTCAGGCATATAAATAAATAATAATGGAGGCGAAACAATGACAGAAGTAGATCCTATTTTTACAACGTGGCTAAATTCAACTCCGCCCGCTTATCCTAGTGATATTCCTAGTATAACAGGATTAGAAGCAACTGAAAATAAGGATGCTTCAAACGGATATGTAGGGCTAACATTATACGCACATAATTTCTGGAATGCAGCAAAAACATTCCTAACAACGGTTATTGGAACAGCAACAGAAACAAGAACTATTCTACTGCCAAATGCGAGCGGAACACTAGCATTAACAACTGATATAGTAAACAGCCGCTTACAATCCTATACAACAACAGCAACCGCAACAGGAACGACTACCTTAACCGCTGCATCCAATTTCATGCAGTATTTTACTGGCACATTGGGACAAATTATTGTAATGCCTGATGTTACGACTTTAGTTTTAGGTTTTCAATTCAAGATAATCAATAACAGTACACAAGCTTTGACATTAAATTCAAGCGGTGGAAATTTGATTATTTCTTTGGCAGCTGGTAGCGAAATAACATTGACCTGCATATTGATAACAGGTACAACCGCTGCAAGCTGGTCAAAATTGGCCGAAGCTGTCAATATTCCAGCAAGTGAGAAAGCCGTAACAATCGGAACTACTGGATTATAGACTAGCTATGATTTGCAAGCTCATATAATTGCAGTTGGGACATTGGCATCTCAAAGCTGGGTAACTGGTCAAGCAACTTACACAGGATTGCAGGGACAATGGACGGCGGATGCAAATTACAAATATGATTGTATTGCTACAAACATTTGGATAAGGACACCAATCAATGAAGCAAGGTATGATAGCAAATTGAACGATGTTCATTACGTAATTGACAGAGAAACAAGCAATTCTTACATATACGTAGTATACATATACCCTTCACATCAAGGATTATTTGATATGATTAATGCCGCTTACGGATACGAAATTATTAAAATTGAAACAAGATGAACACTTTAAGGGTAAAAGTAGTGAGGGATTCAACAGGTGTAGGGGCAGATACATATAATGATGACCTAGGAATAGATTATATCGATGTTCATTATATAACAAATAGAAATGGCAGTTTAAACGAAGCAAGCGATTAACATGGAAACAATAATCAAAATAAAGGATAAAAAATTAATTAAATAAGAAAGGATGAGCGACACAATTCTAGTGACTTTTATAGTGCAAATCTTTGGTATTATAGGCTTTTTCGCCAAATCGTGGAGCGACAAAAGAGCAAACCAAAAAGAAACAACTACCAGGGATAAAAATTTCCAACTGAAGGTATTAGAAATCCAATCTGAAAATACTAATATCAACATGGAATTGATAGAAATTAAGGATATGCTGAAAACCCATATAGTAGATAATGATTTCCAGTTAAAATATAAAAACGCTCTGCAAAACAGAGCTACTCATGAACTTTACAAGCTTCAAAACCTTTCAACGCAGCATCAATTGATATTGTCTGCATGGAATGAAATAATAGAAAAATTCGGGATTAAGTGGTATTATTCAGATTTGAGAAAAGATCAAAAGGACAAAAAAGCGAATGGAGAAAAAATTCAAACTGTAAAAAAAGATATACAAGATACATTAACTCATGAAATAAATCTAAAAATTGAGTTCATGGACAAAATAATCCGGCAAAATATTACATGCCCAAAAATAGTCCAGGCATCAAAGATGTATTTCGATGAGTTCATCAATGGCAAAAGAGAAAATCTAATGCCTATCCACTCACGAACCGAACTTTTAATTTTAGCCTTGGCCGAAAATGGACTATCAAATGATGGGTATATTGATTTATTTGAAAATTATCTGATTGAATTCTATACAAATTATAAAAGAAAATTGGACATTTGGCAATCAATCCCATGTCCTGAATATCAAGATATAGACTAATGTTTACGAGAAAGAACTATAATCAAATGCCTGAAATTGTAATTGATGAAACTTTAAATATCATTACAGTATCAGGTAATTCGATACCTGAAGATTCGAAAGAATGTTGGTACCCTTTTATTAATGAATTTGAATTTCTATTCGAGAAATGGCCTAAAATAACGTTTAATTGGAAATTCGATATATACAATACTGCAACAACTTCACATATTGCGAAAATTTTCGATATGCTTTTTAAAGTTTCACAAAAAAAAGAAGTTGTAATTAATTGGTATTATTTGTTGGCAGATGAAGACATGATGGAAGCAGGAGAAACTTATAAGGATTTATATAATTTTAATAAATTTAACCTAATTGTAAGGAAATGATAACAAATGTATTAATTTTAACAGCCTTTGCAGTTTTAATAATTGTTGGGTTTTTGGCTATATTGGCTTATTTGGAAAAAAAATATAAAGATTAAATTATGATAGTATTAAAGATAGTTATTTTGTCCCTAATAGCTATTGTTGCCGCAATGGTTATTATAATGATTCAGGATAAGCGAAGTTGGAATAAGAAAAAAGGCTCAAATTAGATACATGACAATAATTGAAGGCATAATAAAAGAAGTTGAAAAATTCAATGATTCAATTCGTGATGCCTTGGATTTAAAGAACATTTCAAATACAAGGGAGGCCTCCAATTCATTAAGGATTGATTATGGAGAAGATTTTGTGAGTTCGATTGGTATTTTTTATCTTGAATTTTTGGATACTGGCAGGGGTACAGGTAAAATGCCTCCAATTTCTCCGATAAAGGATTGGGCAAAAAATAAATTCGGTGTTGATGATAAAGAAGCTTTAAGTATTGCGTTTGCAGTTGCTCACAAAATAGCTGTTTTGGGTACTGAAATTTTCATAAATAATTCAAAAGGGATTGAACTTGAAAAAAAAGTATTAAATTTGAAAGAAAATATAAATGCAAATGTTGGACAATATGCAGTATCTGAAATAAAACAAGTTCTTGACAAATATAAAAAATTATATAACTTAACACTAAATTAAAATGGCTGTAAAAATCTATCTTTCAGGTGGGGCAATCAATATTGAAGGCCTTTTTGCAGATGTAACTTCAATAAATCAATCTGCTTTTGATTGGAAAAAATCAGGAAATAATTTTTCTGTTAGGGACAAAATAGAAAATCAATCCTATGAATTAGGTGTTATTGCTGATATTCAGGATAAAAACGGTGTTGCTTTTACTACAAATGATTTATTTATTGAGTATCTGAACCGGTTAGCCTATCCAGTTGGCGGTAATTTTGATTTAGATGTTTCACGTGGATTAATCCAAGGCGTTTCAGCTGTTAACAAATTCGGAGCTGCTCCATCAGGCATACAAATAACCCCAACAGATATATGGGATCGTGCAGATGCAACGCCAACTCAACAAATTTGGTTAGCTCCAACGGCTGCAAGGATTCATAGTTTTGTTTCATCTGCTGCTGCTGATAGTGCTGGTTCTGGAACATTAACCTTAACTGGACAACCTCTAAATACTGAAACAGTTACAATTGGGACAAAGGTTTACACCTTCCAAACTACATTAACAAATGTAGATGGAAATGTGTTAATAGGCGCATCAGCAAGCGATTCGCTTGATAACCTTATTGCAGCTATTAATTTGGACGCTGGTGCTGGGACTCTATATGCCGAATCTACAACTGCCGGAGCAAATGTTATTGCAGTTGCAGGAGCTGGTGATACAATGATTATTTATGACGAAGATAGTCAGGCATTAGCAACAACAGAAACGTTGACCAATGGTAGTTGGGGTGCGGTTATTACAGTTGTTGGCAATGGTGCAAGAAAAATAAGCATAACAGGTCTTAAAACATGGGATGCAGCGGAGACAAGCGAGACTATAACACTTCACGGGACTGTGGCCGTTAATTCTGTTAATTCTTATGTGATTATTCATAGAATGAAAGTGTTAACATCAGGCACATCGGGTCCAAATGTTGGCGCAATAACCGCAACAGCTGCAACCAATATAACCGTAACTGCTGCAATTTTGGCTGGCAATGGTCAAACAGAAATGGCAATTTATGGCGTTCCTTCGACTAAGAAATTTTTTATCAAAAAATGGAGATGTAATATCGATAAAGCTTCTGTAACGGGTGCTTCTTGTGATTTTCAAATAAAAGTAAACGAAAATCCAGCTGTGCAACCGACTGTATTTTTAAGGAAACATGATATTTCTCTGCAATCGACTGGCGCAAATATGTTTGAATCTACTTTTGATCCTCCATTTGTTTATTCGGGTCCTTGTATTGTGAAAATTCAAGGAACTGCAAGTGCAGCTGATTTGGACGCTGAAAGTTCATTTGATGGATATTTAATTGACAATTAAGATTTTATGTATACATATTTATTAATTTAACACTTTTAAAAATGGCTTTAGATGCACAATTGACAAAAATTTCGGTTCATGCAAGCAAGAAACCTTCAGGATTTACTGATCCCGGTGGCTCGAACCTTACCGCCTCAAGTCCAACTTATCAGGATTTGGCTTTAAGTGTAGCAAAATCTGTAGTGGCACTTTCAACAGTAAAAGCAACGACTTTTGACAAAATTAGAACTGATGTTGCTGTGGGTATCGAGAAACAAATTGCGGACAAACTGGCCGCTGAATTTGACGATACAGCAAATACTATCACTTATAACATTGACTGGAAAGATGTAAACCTTAATCAAAGTATTGCATCAGGATTCTATACAAATGCAGCAGCAGCATATGTCTGTATAGTAGATGTTTATGTAAATGTAGCAGCTGTATAATGGCAGTAACATTGTCTTCATATCCTGTAACGGTTGAATCCGGCATAGTTAATAATATCTTTGCCGGATTTTCATCATGCAATATCGTGCTTAATAGGCAAGATTTGCAAATTATAAGCATTGCGCAGGGTGTTGATGACAAAATTAAAATTACAGTTTTAGGGGATCTTAGATCTTCATTGATAGTCAATGAATGGATTTATCTACAATCACAGGGCAGTTCATTTTTGTATATTGGACTTTACAAAATTTCAACCGTTGTTTTTGTAACGCCAAATACCGAAATCACGGTAATTGGTGATTATATCGAAAGTACAATATCAGGATACATCAATTATAAGCAAAATTGGTATCTTGAAGCAAAAATAGTTAATCCAGAAAACACATTAATACAGATATATCCACAAATTTTACAGAATGATGGAAGTCCAGAGGGAATTATTGATATTGATATTACAATGCTTGTCGACTATCTTTTAAATGAAATAAAAGATACCAGTCAAGAGATACTAAATGCAAGGGTACAGGCTCAAATGATGTATCGGGAAGTATATAGAGAAAATTCAACAGATCCATTTATTTTGCTTAACGAAACGCCAATAATAATAATTTTTGCGGCTGAAAATTCCGAAATAGAAAATATTGTAAATGGATTTGACGAACCGAGAATTTATGATGGGTATCCATTTTTTATAAATATATTGCATTCAAACCAAAACAATATTGGAGAAATTCCCGTATTACAATTTGATGAACTTGATATAAACAAAGGAAATTTAACGACTAATAATCATATATATGCCTTTAATTCATATGATTATGGGATATTGCAAGGAAATTTTAATAATAATATTTTGCCAATTTCGGCAAATACAGAATATATTAAATTTGTAGGATTAATTAGTTTCGCTGATTATGCAACCTATGATTATGATGATGATGATTATTTAACAATTAACACACCTTAAAATGGCTATCAAAAATAGAACAGAGGCAATTGCGGAAGTAAATGCAAAGCTAGTTCCAACAATTACTGCTGCAATTCATAGAGATAATCTAAATAATGACATTCTTAACAGTGTAAAATTCGATAAAGATGTTATAGGAACGGAAACGCCTGTTGCTGGAGCTGTTACGGTTGATTTTTCCACAAAGGATCTTGCAACGCTTACTACTATTGTTAACTTGTCTGTAACAATCACAGGTCTGGAAAATGGTGCTGAAAAATATATTAAAATAACAAAAAATGGAGGAAATGTTATAAGCTTTGTATCTACAACCGATGCAACAACACACAAAATTTATATAAACAGGCAAACTGGAACTTTCATCTACAAGATAACCAAAAAAGACAATGTTACATATGCACAAATACTAAATTTACCTCCTTACGATAATCGTTCCGATAGTTACAGATTAACTGCTGCTGGGTATACAATGACGGCAGACTTTGAATTTAAACAAGTTACTACACAAATAGGCCCAAATACTATAACACTGCCTGTAACTAGCACATTAGCGCTTGGACATTCTTATCAAATATCAAACAAGGGAGGAGGAAAATTAACGATTAATAGTTCAGGATCTAATTGTGTTGGGTATGTCGAAATTGGCCAGACAATTGAAGTTATGTGCATATTGACATCTGGGACGACAGCAGCAAGCTGGCAATTATTGCCTGGCTTCCCAAATACTGTATCCGATACCATCTATTTTAATGAGCCGCTTAGTTTCAAGCTAAATATGACTGCTGGTATATTATACACAGCCTTAGTTGCTACACCAGTTTCACCTTACGTTGCTGCATCTGGTGTATTTACCGCCCCTGCGGCTGGTGTTTATTCATTTAATGCTATATTAGCTTTTACATCTGTTGAAATTGCTGCTACAAATCTCTATATGGCATTTGTCCATAGCACAGCTGGCAGTTTTGAAAAGGATATTGATCCTAGGATATTTGCTGCATCGCCTGCAAGATATTCAATGTCATTAAGTTGGACGGTTAAAATGGCAGCAGCAGAAACTATGTCTTTAAAATACAGGATTACCGGCGGTGCTTCAACTACAGATTTGAGCGGAACATTCAGTACATTCAGTGGGTGTAGGGTTATTTAAAAACAAAACATGGCAGCTACATTCCTTGATTCAAAAATATGCAGATATATCAGGCCAGATTCTGTAACAAATTCTTTAGCCGAACTCTATGAATATTATATAGTCTGGCTAGGTGTTGATGGAGGGGTATATTGTTGGCTTTTTGAGGATTTTACACAAGATCAGAAAATTGATGGGGATATAATAAATCAAAAAACTGATAATATATCCAAGATTTTCAAAAGTTCACAAAAAACTATTTCTGTAATTGCTGAAAATTTGACTGAAAATGAGTTTGACGTTATTTCAGATATAACAAGGGCATTGGTAATATATAGATATTTTAAGGATGGAACCAGGCAAAAAATATCTATCTTGACAGATTCGATTGAAAAACCTAAATCACAGTTCCGGTATAATTTGCAGCTTGAATTTATGGAGCAGGAAAATAGATTAATGAAATGAACGGATTCAAAGAGAAAATAATACTTGATGTTTTTGAATTTCTTGAAACAAAAGAATTGAAGTATGCTAATTTTGCAAAAGAAAATCTCACTGAATTGGCTAAATATTATCACATCAAGATAACAAAGCAAGCACCAATTAATTTGAAAGAAGCTTTTAAACTGTTTGTAAAAAATGGATCTGGCTATCAGGTAACAATACCTAAATTATATAATTCATTATAATTCTGATATATGGCAATATTGAAAATAGACAATTATGAAGTTTCTCTTGGAAATAACAATTTGGTATTTTCAAAATCAGCATATTCATTTCAAGATTGGATAACAAAGGATATTCCCTACTCCGAAAGGATAACTTTGCCAGAAACTTCTTTGCTCAATACTATCTTTTTTAGACCGTACAGTCCAGAAATAACAGGCCAGAAATTCTCTCGAAACCACACTTTCAAGTATCTTGACAATAGTAAAATAGTCAATTCTGGAATAGCAAGGCTATTGTCTTTTAATGACAATAATGAATATGAAGTTCAATTGATTGATTCAAGTTTCAATTTATTTTCAAATATTGATGGTATTTTGTCAGATTTGGATTTTGAAAGCTCAGATTTTACATATAATTCTGGTTCATATGCTGATAAGAGAGTACTAAATTCAAGCGTTTGGATATGGTCTGCAAGCTCCATGCACACCGATAAAATACTTGCAAAAAATATATTGAGCGGTAATTTGGCATTTTCACGGCCTTTTTTGTCCGCAAAAAGGTTAATAGAAAAAATGTTTTCTGACAATGGATGGACATATACGCTTGATGATAATTCAAGTTTGTTTGACAAAATTATCATATCTGCAAAAAGCAATTTTGTTTTTACTTCATATGAAAAAAAATTTAATGCTACAATTTATGCAAGCGATCTAAATTTGTCGATTCCTGTTTTTTTGAAAACTGATACCTTAACAGGAACCACAGTTTTGAATTTGACATATAATTCAACATTTAGGTTTCGGGGCTATATTGATGCTACCGAAAATATGGTAATTACAATTACAGCAACGGGACCAAACCCTCAAGTGCAAAATTTACAAATCAACAAAGGATTGTTCTATTATGATTTGACAAGCAATGAGTTTCAAGCGGGATCTGCTGTTACTTTCGCTTTGTCTGGGGTTAGCTCTATTGAACTTATAGATTTTATATTGTACACAATCATAAACGAAAATGATTTCGGTGCAATGTCCGGGGCTATATTTACAGATTTTAAGGTAAAAACTTACGATAATTTGCCAGAAATTACGCAAAAAGAATTATTCAAACATTGTCTTGTGAAAATTGGAGGGTTTTTTACAAGTGATAATTTTAGCAAAAAAATAATTATTTCTTCATTGAAGTCATTGAACAAATTGAATGTAGTTGATTTTTCAGCAAAATATATATATAATAGCGATAATGTCTCAATGCTTGAATATTATGGCAAAAATAATTATTTCAATTATAACAATAATTCTGAAAAAAGCACGAATTTAGGTAAAGGACTATTTACAATTGACAATGAGGTTCTTGAAAATGTAAAGGATATTTATAGCTCAATATTTGAAGCATCCAGCGAGGTTGTAATAACAAATTCTATGATCGACAATTCTATCTATGATGATACAGAAAGGATTCTTGACACTAATGTACTTATTGCTTATTATGAAGTTATCGGTGCTTATACAGTTGCTAGGTTTGATTTGTTAAATGGCAACAATATATTATTGTCCTATTATGAAAATTTTATAAAAGCTATACAAAGAGGTGAAATCTTTGAATCAAAATTTAATCTCAATAAATCTGATTATTTCAATTTTGATTTTACAAAGCTTATCTATATTAGTTCTAAAAAATCAATATTCTACTGCTTAGGAATTTCAGACTATTCAGAAAACGAAATGTGTACTATTCAATTATTAAAATTTTAGGCTATGGCAGACGAGCAAATTATTGTAGATATACGGGTAACTAAAGATGATATTGTCAATGCCAAAAATGAAATGGATAGGCTTACAATGTCAATTGACAATTTATCAAGCGAAATAAAGGATGCGAGAGATAAGAATAAAGAATTGAACAAATCATTGAAAGAAGGCAAAATCTCAACTGAAGAATATAACAAAGCAGTTACAAAAAATAATGTTGAAATTGCACAATCATCAAATGAACTCAGAAAATTAAAGAATGAAAGGAACGCAAATATTAACGTTCTACAAAATGAGAAAAGTGCTTACGATGCTCTCTCATCAAAATTGAACCTAGCACGAAAAGAAGCAAAAGATTTGGGTGCTCAATTTGGCATTACTTCGTCTGAATTTAAGAATGCAGCAAAAACAGTCAATCTTCTCGATAATGAACTCAAACAAATTGATGGTGCATTAGGACAACATCAGCGAAATGTCGGAAATTACGGATCTGTTTGGCAAGGTGTAGGAACCGATTTGAAAAACCTATTCCTTGGCGGTGGAATTGTTTTCGCAATCCAAAAGGGTATCGGCATACTTACAGATTTTGGCAAAGAATCTATACAGGCTGCAAGCGATTCACAACAGGCATTTGCGAGAATAGAACAGGCAATAATAACAACGGGCGGGGCTGCTGGATATACAGCGGAACAGCTCAATGAAATGGCAGCTGGACTTCAAAAGATGACTATTTTTGAGGATGATCAGATTTTGACAGATGTTACATCTCAATTACTTACTTTCACAAATATAGCAGGGACACAATTTGAGCGTGCACAAAAAGCGGCACTAGATATGTCAACTGTTTTAGGCAAAGATTTAAACGGTGCAATGGCGAAATTAGGACCGACTTCCATACAAATTGGAAAGGCTCTTAATGATCCCATAAAAGGGATAACTGCACTTTCAAAAGCTGGTGTACAATTTTCAGAGGATCAAAAAGCTGTTATAAAATCATTAGTAGAGACTGGCAAGGTAGCCGAAGCACAAAACATGATACTTAACGAACTTGAAAAAGAATTTGGAGGACAGGCAAAAACAATGGCCGAATCTGGGTTGGGTCCAATCGAAAAACTTAAAAATAGCTGGGGGGACTTTAAAGAACTTATAGGAGGCGGATTAATCGGAATAATAAACCAGCTTGGAAAAATAGCAGGCGATGTTTTGGGTAAGGTTGTTGAATGGTTTCAAATTTCTTCAAAATATATAGTTGATTTCATCAATGGCTGGATTGGATTATATAACGAAAGTACTTCTTTTAGGTTGTTAATCGAAAGTATATCTGTCACTTTTACAACACTTTATCAGACTGTTAAGCTTATAATGAATGGTTTTATTGATGTTTTCAAAGGGACTGGCAAAGTTTTGGCATATACTTTTAATCCTGCAAACTGGGGCGCTAATTTTGGCGAAGGTTTGAAAAAAATAATTCTCGAAAACAGCAAAGAAGTTATTACTGATGTCCTGGCTTATGGTTCAAATGTCGGTAATGCTTTCAATCAGGCTCTCGAAAATTCAAAGAATGGAAAAAAATCTTTGATTTCTCTGGATGATGTAAAAGCTGAAAATGTAAAAATAATTGACGAAACAAAAAATTTTACTGATGAAATTACACAAATTAACTCCAACGCAGATTCCGAAAAAACAAAAAGAGCTGAAGAGGTTTCGAAAAAACTGATTGAAATAAACAATAAAAAAAGACTTGCTGCTATACAAGATGAAACAATTTTAAAAGATGAAAAAATAAAAATTGAAGGAGAACTGTTGACTGCTCAACTATTGTCACTTGAAGAGGGTTCAATAGAAAAAGAACTCTTGATTGCAGAATCCCAAGAACGGATCGCTGAAATAGAAAAAGAATACAACGAAAAACAGGAAAAGATTGCAGCCGAAAAGATGAAAAAAATAGAGGCGGCAAACGAAAAGATAGAAAAATTAAAAGACGATGCCGCAATAAAAGAAATCGAAAGACAAATAAAAGATGTTGAAAACTCAAAAGCTACAACAAAGGAAAAAAATGATAAAATTATTGAATTAGAACAACAAAAGAATGAAATATTGATTGCAATTGAGCTTGAAAAAGTCGCAAAAGCAAAAGAAAATAAATCATTAGAAGAGGCAGAGCTTCAAGCTATAATTACAGAATCGGAAATAAAGATTGCAGCCATTGAAGATGAGTTTGCGCTAAAGAAAAAAGAAAAAGAAGCAAAGGAAAAAGAGGAACAAATAATTGCACTACAAGAGGGTGTAGAAATAATTAGAAATCAATTATCACAAATAAATGCAATAGTAGAGGAATTCGCAGGGGCACAAGCTGCAACTTTTGGAAAGGTAGCCGAATCAATGGTCGGGGCTTTTAAATCTGGAAAGATAACTGTAGAGAGCGCTATGAAAGCTTTGCAAGGTTCGTCTAATGCCATATTTGATGCTATAAGGGAAAGGGGTCAAGAAAACCTCGATGAAAATGAAATGCTCAGACAAAAGGATCTTGAATTAGTTGGTGACAACAAAGAAGCTCAGGACAAAATAAATGTCTATTATGATGAAAGGGCAAAAGAAATGAAATTAAAGCAGTTCAAGATTGATAAAGCACAGGCTTTAGTTGAGATTGCAATTTCTACCGCCATGGCTGCCGTCAAAGCCCTTGCAAGTACATTCCCACCGTTATCATTTATTGCAGCTGGTTTGGCTGTTGCTTTCGGAGTTGCACAGGGCGCAATAGTTGCAGCCCAAAAGCCTCCTACTTTCGGAAAAGGAACATCTGATATTGTCAGTATTGGCGATTCTCATGCTTCTGGAAATGATGTTGATGTTTGGGGGTTTTCAGGTGGTAAAAGGCAATTTTTTGGAAAAGTTGAGCGAGGCGAGGCAATGCCAGTGATTAGAAAATCGGCCGCAAATGATTATCTTATCGCAAAAATGAACGGCCAATTTTCAGGACATAGCAAAACATTTGCAAATGGCACTCCTGATATTACTCAATCGAATAATAATGCAGCAATAGGGCAAATGAACTCGGAACAATTGGCAAATGCTCTTAGCAAGGTTACTATTGTGGCAAAGATTGAAGATATAACAAAAGCTGCAAGCAAAAAAATACAGATAGTTGAAAATTCTAAATTTTAGCACAAATATTTTTTTCTGTAATATTCCAAGTCCTCAGATTTGATCCGATATTCTGATCTCATTCCGTGCTTTACTTTTATTGCAGTAAGCTTTTCATTTTCTTTCCCAACCCCGTTTCGGACATAATTACGAATTGTCGCAGGCTCTACATTTATTATTTTTGATGCTTCTTTTATTGTGAGCATAATTCGTATTTTTTAAGTTTGTAATAATAAAATAATTGGTCTATAAGCCCATCGCAAGGCTTTTGTTTTGAAAAATAAACAATCATTTTCCTTGCATTTTCTAGTTGCATATAATCAATACAGCCTTCAATAGATGCTCTTATTTTTTCAAAATTTTCGTACATAATTTATTTATTTGTAAACGTTTGTAATTGCATAAGTAAATATATCCGGTAACTGTTAATGTACTGGTTATTATTGTCTTATAAATTTTAGTGGCGAATATACACACGTTAGCCGTCATTATGAATGCGCTCAACTTCCTTAAATAATCTTGGCATGAAATCTCCAGACTTTTTAAAATTTGTACCCTCTTCAAACCACGCCAATTCTTGTTCAGTTACTGGGAATATTAGATTAGCTCTTACAGTTAATTCAATAAATAACGAACGGCTAACATCAGCTATATTTAATTGCTGGTTATCTGCGATATTCAAGTTTTGTTCTTCGTTCATATATTTGTGTAATTTGACAGTTTAGTATTTCAAAATCAGCAACTAAACATAGCTGTAATCGTTAGTTGCAATAACCAAACAATCCATTTACGATTGGATAATTGATTATTAAAATTTCGGTATTACGTTTTTTCATTGATTGACGTTCACCGATTGTAATTATTTCTAAGTTCCTTTGCTTTGCTGTTTCTAAAATAAAAGGGTGTGCAAATTCGCTCATAGCAGCTTTCATTCCCGAATTAAAAGTAACATCAAAGCAATCATTTACATCTTGCTCAGTCCATTTTTTTTGATACTTTTCAGTTTCAAAATATGGTGGGTCGGAATAAACAAAAGTTCTTTCTTTTACTTTTTCTTTGGTGAATGAAATTTTATCAATAACATTTCTGAAATCTTCATTTAAAAACATATTGCCATTTTTAACCAAGTTCAAATATGTTTTTTCAATGTTGTCTAATAGTATTTGCTTTGAATTTTCGCCATTTCTGAAATGTAATGAATTAGGTTTACCCATGTAACCGAAATTTGATATGACAAGAAAATAAACAGCTTTTTCAATATCATTTTCAGGTGTTCGGGTTTTACATTCGTCCCAAAAAGTAGGATGAATTGGTATCATTTCAACATAATTTTTTAACTGTTCTTTTTTTCTCATTAAAACAGTAAAGCAATTATATACATTAATATCAATATCATTAAGAAAATTATACTTTGCTTTTGGCTTATTAAAAAACATTCCACCTGCACCAAAGAATAATTCAATATAAGTATTATGAACAGGAAAGTATTTTACAATATCCTGAGCAATACGGCTTTTATTTCCTAATCGTCTTAATAACATCTGATAAATGATTGAAAAAATGCAACTAACATCACACATAGCGACCATGCCGGATCTTCGGTGGTGGTTGATACTTTTATGTTATTTAGTTTCATTTGTAGTTAATTTAAACATCTTTACTATTTAATTCCGGCACTGCGCATGTGTGTGTCCGTTATAAGCAATCAGGACAAATCATGCGTAAACCAAAAACGCAACCACAAAAATCGAAATTCGATTAATAAATATTCATTAGTTGCAATTGCATTATCAGTGGAAATCATAAATCCAACCCATTGAAATTTTTTAATAATCCCAATAAAAAATACGTTTTTACCTTTTTCGTAATATTTATAATTGTTCTTCATTTTAAACCATTTAATTAATTTTTGAATCCAATTTTCTTTAATATTTTCTTTATCTTTTAAGCATTTTTCGCACTTGCATTCTTTTTTAGCACTTTCTCCACTTGCATATTGCAAATCGTGTAATTCAAATCTTGGAAATCCATTTTCCATATAAGTAAAAATTAAAATTAATAATCTGCTTATAACATTGTATATAAAACATGCCTATTCTGCTAATAACAAAAGTATTAAAACTACTTAACAGTTTTTCGATTTTGCCGAATCGTAAGGCACGTTTCTTATACATATTCGTTATCAATAACTAGAATAAACACATCTGCTGCGTTTCAACTTCAAACCTGCTTTTTGAATCTGCAAAATAATCTTTATCCTTTTCGCAAATCACAAATTCAGCAAATTCAAAATAATAAGCCTCAATTGCGGAGCTAAAACTGCCGCCGTGAGTATCTAAAACTTTCATTTTTTTATCAGTAAATCTACTAAATATTCGTTTATAAAGTCGCCTTGGCTTTTGTGTCGGGTGTATTCTTTTTTCAAGTTTTTTATTGTTCCCTTCAACTATTTTACCGTCTCCATCGCTGCCCTGAAGCATTCCATTCCACAAATATTCAATTTTTCTAACTGAGCTAAATAAATTAGTCCATGCCATTTCACCGTCCGAGAAATCATTTGAGCCGTTTATTTTATCCCAGAATATACGCCCTGTTGATGTTGCTTTTTGTTCAAATTGAATATAGTTTTCTCCAAAAATTATTTGTTTTTTTGAAACTCTAAAAAGTTCATTAAAATATAATTGGTCTGGAAAATTATCATCCCATCCACCGCTTTTATATTCATTAAAAATTAATGATTTTCTACCATTTCTTTTATCAATAGATAATCTATGTGTCCCATCTTTTCTAAATGTTCTACCTCTAGTTTTACTTCCATCTTCACCAAGCCCGTAAGGCGGATCAACAATAGCCAAATCAAAATATTTATCTGGGTATTGCGCCATAATGTCCATGCAATCAGCGTTTATTAATTTAATGTTTCCTTTTGAGTATTCCATGATAAGATATTGATAACACTTTATAGCCGATAATTGGCTGGTTTAACTTTATTTCATTTTTATAACTACTTTTGCAGCCAACATACGGCTATAAGTTAGCCGTTATACGCTACAAGAACTGCGAATCATCAGCAGGCTTATAACCAAATTCGATTAAAACTGGTATAAGTTTTTCAAGATGTTCTAAATTCATAAGCCTTCTACTCTTCAAAAAATGGACTAAAGTTTTAGCAGGTACTTTGGCCTCTTTTTCGAGCATATTTACAGAAAGGCAGCGTTGCCGCCTTTCTGTAAAATAATTTTTTATGTTGGTTAGTTCTGAGTTCATTAGTTAAATCCATTTTCACCGTCATAAATTGCAACCCAATTTTTACGGTCATTAATAACATATTTTTTGCTCCTAAACTCAACTACCATTTTATCCCAGTTGCTACCTGTTGCAGTTGCATAGCCATGCTCCAAAACTTTCATTTCTTCACGAAACAATGATGTATCATTCATTGCCTCAAATAAATCTTCGAAATTCTCAATTGATTTAAACATTTCTGAAATAAAATGCTTATCATCATTATTATTCAGATTAATTTTTGCATATGTTCTTGATTCATAACCAAAAATAATGTTTGCGTCATAAAATTTTATGAGTTTTAATTTTTCGTTTAAAGATAATGTTTTCATTTTTATAAGTATTAAGTTTAACATTTACTTGTTTAATTATGTACCAAAGATAGTACTATTTTGTGAATGTACCAAACTTTATACAAGTATTTTTAGTTAATAAATGTTAAATATTAATAAATTATTGAATATAAGCGTATAACATTGTTTAACCGACCATAAAAAAGAGAATCTTTGTTCTTTCTTTTCTACAAAAATAATAAAAATTACGTAAATTATATAATATATTTTGACGAAAATAAAAAAATGTCGTAATTGTGCTTTAATTTTGAATAAAAATAGCACAATATGGCAAAGCCTATCATCCTATATGATGTAATAGATTCAGATTCAGCAAAAAAAATTACTGAAAATATTATCGAGCATCCAGAAAATGAACCCCTCGAAATATGGATGAACAGTCCAGGGGGATCGGTTTCTGCTGGCTGGTCAATCCTTGCTGCACTTCAAAAAAATCGAGGCAAAAAGAACATTACAGTTATGGGCGATGCTTCCAGCTTTGCTTTTTTCATGCTTCTTTTTTCAGATAAAAATATTGCTTATGACACTTCAAATTTTCTAATTCATAGGGCTGCAAGCTTTTTGGAAGAATTAATGAATGATGACGAGCTAAAGGATATTGAAGAAAGAAATAATATTTTAAGATCAAAACTAGAAAACAGAATAGACCAGCAAAAATTCATTTCTGTAACAGGAAAAACATTTGACGAAATCTTTTCAATGGAAAACAGAATTGATGTTAGGTTAAATGCAATGCAAGCAAAAGAAATCGGATTGATTGATGAGGTTATCAAATTGGATGTAAAAAAGCGTAAAGATTTAGATTTAAAATATTTCATGGACATAGCCGCTTTGGCTGGTTCTGAAAATCAAGTTAATATTAATTTAAAAAATGAGAAAATGGGAAAATTAACCGATTTAATTTTCGGAGAGAAAGAGCCTGTTTTAATTGCTAAGATTGGTGACAGCCAATTTGTATACTCAAAACTAGAAGCTGGCGCGAAAGTTAAGGCTATCGGTAGCGATGTAAAGGCAATTTCAGGGACTTTTGAATCTGAAAACAAACAAATTACGGTTGTTGAAAATGAAATCACTGCCGTTAAGGATTTGGATTTGAATGCAAAGAAAATTGAAACATTGGAAGCTTCAATAGCTGAAATGAAGAAAAATCAAGTTACAGCAGAGGACATAAAAGAAGTTTTTGAAAAATTTGCAGAAAAACAAAATGCCGAAATTTCGGCTATTAAGGATGCCTTGGCCTCTGCAAAGTTATCGGTTTCAAAACCTAAGCTGCCAGAAGGTGAATTTGTTAACGAACCTGTAAAGGATTCAATGACTGTGGCCGAGCGAATTATTGCCGCCCAACAAAAAAAATATGAAGAAAACTTAAAGAATAGGGGGATCTAAAAAATGGCAGATACTTTCGTAAGCACAAATTATAATGGTGAACTGGATGAATACCTGTATAAGGTATTAGGACTTGGTGCGCAAACCGCAGAAAAAGGTGGCTATCACCTTATACCAGACGTTAACATGAAACAGGAATTGGATTTCGTTGAAACTACAGAAGATCCGATGACTGATTATACAGACGACACCCCGTCAACTGGAGCGACTGCAACTACTATGAAAAAAAGGGAATTAAGCCCTTTAAAATTCACAGTTTGGGGCCAAATTACCCCTTCAGCATGGTTGCCAATTTGGAGAAAATACCGTTCAATTGGAACATTGACACAATTGAGTGCAAATCCACAGTTTTTAAGGGATGTTTTTGAACTTGTGAAAAATGCAAGTGCAAGGCAATTGGATAAATTATTTTGGCAAGGTGATACAACAGCCGGAGCAGCATCTCCACTTAGATTTTTCGATGGTATTATCAAAAAACTTGAGGCTGATTCTGATTCAAACGTTATTTTCATAACACCCGCAGGAACTATCACGAAAAGCAATATTGTTTCAATTTTGGAAGCTTTTTACGCCGCTATTCCAAACAAGTTTTTTGATGATCCAGATTTCAGAATCCACATGAATACAGGTGATTTCAAGTTGTTGCAATATTTCAACAACGATGTGAAAAAAACTACATTCGGAGTTTTGGATCAGACTATCAGCCGTTTGTTTTTGGAAAAAAGAATCGAACATTTCAATAACATTCCAGCTTCTAAGATTGTTGGTGCAAAGACTTCAAGCGCAGCGAACTCTAACCTTGTGCTTGGAATGTATGCTTCTTTGGAATCTGAATTGATGGGACTGAAAATTGAGAAAAAAGACCTTTCAAACATTACCAGATACCGTTTTGACGGAATGGCAGATACTCAATACCGATTTGGTGGCGACATTGTTTATTATAAACCAGTTTAATTAGGAGGATTTAATTATGTTTAGAAATCAAAATTTCGCAGCCCAAACCCTTACAAATGCTGGTGTTATTTATCTTAATCCGATTCATAACTTAGAAAGTATTTTTGAAGGTTCTATTATTTTTACCGTAAAAGGGACAAAAGCAACTGGCACTTATTCACTTAGCGCACAATTGCAGGGCTCAAATAGTGCAGATTTTTCAACTGGAGTTGTTGATTTAGGATCAGCCGTAACACCTGCTGACACCGTTGTCGGAGAGGTTCCATTATCAGGAAATTCTTTGAATTATGCATTTTACAGAGTTGCAATAACTGGTAGTGGTACTCAGTCTACTAGCGTCATTGGTACTTACACAGCAAAAGGAAAGGACAACGTATGAGCTGTATAATTAATTCAGGTTCATTGCTAACATGCGATGATCCCCCAATTGGGGGGGTACAGAATTTTGTTATTTTGTACAATTATGAAGAATGGCGTGAAATGGTAGATTCTGGACTTAATGTAATTAGGGATTCAGATGGTACTATTTCGGACATTGTGAATTTAACTGGAATAAAAGGGTACAGATTTGATGTTCCGGACGAAACTGCTTTAATACTTGGTTCACCTGACAGGCTTGTTGACGGTGGATTGGATGGCTACGACCACAGTGTTTCTATGTCTATTTTGCGGACAAAACAAACTCAAAAAAATATTGTCAAAGCGATGTCTTTCGGGAAAGTTGTGGCCGTTGTTTTCAAGAAAAACGGAACTGGTGAGGTATATGGAGATGAGCAGGGCTTAAAACCGAGTTCAAACACATACAATCCAAACGATCCATCGAAAGGATCTG
>Ga0316607_1000156_pt1 | contig 28334 bp, 16 predicted proteins | sample MIS2016062E_MG_FD_207674 | JGI IMG/M metagenome (GOLD analysis project Ga0316607, IMG submission 207674) | Microbial mat bacterial communities from Middle Island sinkhole, Lake Huron, Michigan, United States - MIS.2016.062E | ecosystem: Environmental > Aquatic > Freshwater > Lake > Sediment...
CGATTAGCAGCCTCGGCGGCCTCTTTGGCCTGTTGCAATTCAGCCTCAGCTTGCTTCCGTTCCGTGATATTCTCATACATCCCGACCAGAAACAGAGGATCGCCTTTGGCATCCCGCACAAGCGAAGACGAGACTTGGCTCCAGATAACTTGCCCATTCTTGCAAGTGTAACGCTTTTGGAAGCAACTATTATCAAGCTCACCGCTCATAATCTCGGTAAAAAGCTGCATACTCCGCGCTCTATCTTCGGAATGGGTAATTTCACTGAAGTGCATATTCCTTAATTCTTCATTTGAGAAGCCCAGCATCTTGATAAAAGCAGGATTTCCGCGCATGATAGAGCCATCTTTGTCAATCAGGGCAATCCCAATCACCGATTGTTGAAAGACTGCCCGAAACCGAGCTTCACTCTGCCTAAGAGCCTCTTCAGAGCGGTCCCGCTGAATCGCTGCGCCAATAATGCCTGCCGCCGCCCGCAACGCATCAACCTCCACCGCCGACCAGACCCGTTCGATTGAACATTCGTCAAAGCCAATGCAGCCCCACCACGTATCGCGCACAAAGATGGGGATTAAAGCAATAGAAAGGACATTTTGAGCCTCTAAAAGCACGCGCTCGCTGGCGGGGAAGGTGCAAACATCGCCATAAAAAGGAATTCCTTGCGCCAGAATGGCCTCCCAGCGCTCAAAGCCCATTTCACGATAGCATAAGTTCGTTCGACGAGGATCATCAGTTTGTGAAAAGATACCTGGAGCCATCCATTCATAGCGTTGGACTGAGATTCGGAGCCCTTCAGCATTCATAAAGTTCTCAAAAACATAGACTCGACTCATTCCCGTTGCAATTCCTAAGCAAGCCAAGACGGTTTGGATATTTTTCTCCATCCCGAAGGTGGCTAAAAAACGTTCGGCAGCAAACCCCATTGCTTCCAAAATCGCTTCGCGGCTGTTGAGAATTTCTTGGGTGCGTTTGCGCTCCGTAATATCACGCACAATCGCCAGCGAACGCTCCCCTTTCATCGCTTGGGCATTCACTTCAACAAAAACTATAATTCCATCGCGGCGACGTAACCAGCGTTCCTGCAAAATCGTCCCCAGAAGGAAGAGTTCTTTCATCCGCAAAGGGTTCATTGCCAGGTCTTCGGTGGCAATAATGTCGCAGACATTCATTTGTAAAAGCTCATTGGCACTGTAGCCACTGATTTCACACATCTTAGGATTTACTTCCAAGAAATTCCCATATTTATCATTGATTGCAATCCCATCTGAAGCGTGTTCCATCAACAAATGATAGTGTTCGTGGCTCTTTCGCAAGGCTTCAGTTAAGTGGCCCTGGGGAGGCGACGGGGATTGGGCTGGAGGATACAAAAAACTCGCCTTAGCTTGCGATGAGGGAGCCAAACCGCCCAACTTATGTTCAAAAGGAGCCTCAATGCTCAATTCTTGGGGCAGCGCCAGCGCCAAACGGTCTTCGCCAAGCGCCGCATAGATTGCGCTCACTTGTTGGAGCAATTGCTGCCAAAGCTCTAAGGAGGGTTGCGTGGCGACCTCTAATCCCAACGATTTGAGTTGCCACTGAATTAAAGGATGAAGCATAACAAAGCTCCTCGTGCGTTTGATTATCGGCTTAACTGCAAAGATCGGGCCCTAGAATTAGACCAAGAACAAGTTTTATCCAGAACTCTAAGATTTAAGCATTTAGCCTTCAGCTAACTAATCGCTTTCAACAAAAAGCTGGCGCAGATTCGCTGGCGGCGTAGCTGGAATTTGGATAGTAAACTTGGAACCTTTATGCACAACACTTTCGGCAAAAATAGTGCCGCCTAAAAGCTCACAAAAATGCTTCGTAATCGCCAAACCTAAGCCTGTACCACCATGTTTGCGGGTGTCAGAGTTATCGCCTTGCGTAAAGGCCTGAAAAAGCTGTGCTAATTGTTTGGCCGTCATGCCCAAACCCGTATCAATGACCTGAAAACAAAACCACTGTTCTGGTTTAACATCGGGGGCTTGCCCATTTGAAGCGCGTTCTTCGGCCTGAACCGCTAGAATAATGCGCCCTTTTTCAGTGAATTTGCACGCATTACTTAGTAAATTGATTAAACATTGGCGCAATTTTATCTGATCGGTCTTCATTGTCCCTAGATTAGGCGCACATTGAACTTCTAAGACATTCTGATTTTGTTTGGCCAAAGGCTGAATCGTCGCTATAAGTTCATGGATCATGCCTGTGATCTCAAATGTTTCGAGATAAAGCTCCATTTTCCCTGCTTCAACCTTGGAAAGATCAAGAATCTCGTTGATAATCCGCAATAAATGTTTGCCTGCCAGGTAGATCTGATCTAAATCCTTTTTAAGATTGGCATCGCCTAAATCCTCGGCTTCTTCCTTGAGAATTTCGCTGTAACCAATGATGGCATTCAATGGAGTACGTAATTCATGGCTCATATTAGCCAGAAAGATGCTTTTAGCTTGATTGGCAGTCTCGGCTAATTCTTTAGCGCGGCGCAATTCTTCCGTTCGTTCGGTGACTTGCTGCTCTAAATTTTGGGCTTGGTGGGTGAGGAACAACTCTCGTTCTTGATAATAATTGACACGATTCCGCAATTCTTCGGGGCTAACTCGCAGATCTGTAAGGATTTCTCCATAGACTCTGGAGAGTTCATTTGATTCATGCGCGGTAAGTTTTGTTCCTTGGCGCAAGGCTTGATAGGCCAAGGCGGTTCCAATCGCGCCTGCTAAATACTTTTCAATTTCAGCGTGGAAGTAAGTTAATTCAGTGATCGAAATCTGTGTTTTATTTTCAATTCCTACCGCTTGTAAGCTGTGTTTAATAATCAGAACCACTTTAGAATCAGAAAAAAACTGACTGAGTAACTGCTTAATTTCACTTTTCTTTGTTGCCAGTTCAATAGAATTCTCATTCTGGGCAAATCTAGGGCGTTTAACTGCTTTTTGCTGCAGAATACTGACAAATTCACTGGCAAGCCGTTGCTCTTCCTCTTTCTGCTCAAAGGCCAGCGAGCTAAGAACGTATAAACTGACATTCAAAATCAAAGTCCAAAAAACACTATGGGTCAAGGGGTCAAAACCAACTAAACCAAGAAATTGCTCTGGATTTAACCATCTTAAACCCCATGGCCCTATTTCAAGAAAGCTTTTAGACAGGAGAAAATTGCTGCGAGCAAAGGCGGGGAGGATTAGAGTATAAATCCAGGCCAAAAACCCACTACTCATGCCCAACAAAGCACCGATCTTGTTGCCGCGAGGCCAAAACAAGCCGCCCAAAGCCGCAGGCGCAAATTGCAAAATGGCCACAAAAGAGATTGTACCGATGCTCACTAAAGTATAAGGCGTACCAACTGCTTGGTCAAACCAATAGGCGACCAAAATGAAAGCAATCACGATGGCCCAGCGAAAAAAGATAAGTTGGCGCTGCAAAAACCGCAATTTACGGAGGCCAATGATGGGCACAAGCAGCAAATGGTTTGTAACCATGGTCGCCATGGTCATTGAACTAACCGTAATCATGCTGGTCGAAGCGGCCAAACCCCCAATAAAAACAAGCAAGGAAAGCAAACCTTGCTTATAAGCGAGAGGAATGCGTAAAACAAAACTATCGGCTTGGGAAATAGGATAGCCCAGCAGCAGACCTCCCAGTGCAAGGGGGATTACAAAGATATTGATTATCAACATATAGAGAGGAAAAAACCAGATCGCTGTTTTGACATGGTTTTCATCGAAGTTTTCAACCACCGCAATGTGAAATTGCCGCGGGAGAAACAAAATACTCGACATCGAAAGAATGAGCTGCGAGAGCCAGAGCAGATGCGGAACGTTTTTGAGCTTGAGGCTATCCGCTTTTTGGAGGGCGGCGGAGGCTTGCCGAAAGATGTCGGTGGGGCCTTGAAAGGCAAAATAGGTAACAAAGATGCCAACCGCGAGAAAGGCAAGCAGTTTAACTACACTTTCCACTGCGATAGCCACGACAATCCCTTGGTGGCGCTCAGTTGGGTCAACTCGTCGCACTCCAAAGACGATAGTAAAGACAATCATCAAAAAGGTAACGACTAAACCTGCACTTAACTCAATAGAATTGAAAAAAAAGACTTTATCTGTATGCGTTAGAATACTAAAAGAAGAGGTGATAGCCCGTAATTGCAGCCCGACGTAGGGAATAATGCCTAGAACAGCAATGAAAGTTGTAAGGGCCCCTACGGAGCGAGATTTGTTATACCGTGCTGAGAGGAAATCGGCAATACTGGTGATACGGTGAGTATTTTTGAGGCGAATCATTTTGCGGAGCAGCGTCCACCAAAAAATAATGGCCAGATTAGCTCCGATGTAGGGGCCTAAAAAGAGCATTCCCGAAGTGGCCGCGCTACCCACACTCCCATAAAAGGTCCAGGAAGTGCAATAGATTCCAATTGAAAGGGCATAAATGAAAGGATGGTTGGCAGGATTATGGCCTTTTTGGGCTTGATTCTCGACCCAGAGACCCAGCAGAAAGAGGGCAACCATGTAAAAGAAGATAATTGCAATGACAATTAAAGGGTCAAACATGGGGTAAATTATTCCTTTTCTGCATCTTGCTCATCTTCGTCTGAGGAAATTAGGCTTTGGCTTATTAAGAAGAGGGTGAAAACAGTTATTCCCCAGGGTAAAAAGATGTAACCAAACATCTTTTCGGGGTATTGATCGATCTTGGCAAAAAAGGGCCACGAAAAGAAAGCCAGGGCCAGGTAAAAGAACAGGAGGTCAAAACCTGGTTGCCGCAAGAGCTTAGAAATGTGCTTCATCAAAACCCTTTGGAACTAGTCGCTTCAACAGAGAAGAATGGTTTGTAGTTTACCACGAATAAAACAGATTTGCACTAGGAAATGTCGGCTACGCCGCAGAAAATTTGCAGCTTTCTTGCGGCGCAACAAAGCAGGCCGAACTTCAGGCGGTGGGGCTTTTAACTTTTAATTGCTGAAATTCGCATCAGTAAACCAACGAGAAGAAAATTGGCCAACACGGAAGAGCCACCATAGGAAATAAAGGGAAGTGTAATGCCCGTAAGAGGAATGAGGCGCAGGTTGCCCCCGATGATCACAATGACTTGAACCGCTAGAATCGTGGTTAAACCAACAGCCAAAAGTTGTTCAAAGCCGCGAAAGCGCCCTGGGATAGCGGTTGCGATATGATAACCGCGAAAGACCAGCAGGAGATAAGCTATTAAAACAGCAATTGTGCCTGCTAAACCCATTTCTTCGCCGATGGCCGTGAAGGCAAAATCAGTATGCACGGCGGGCACAATCGCGGGAATGCCGCGCCCCAGCCCTTTCCCAAAAATCCCGCCCGCGGCCAGCGCGTATGCAGCTTGGACAATCTGGTAGCCTGTGCCTTGGGCGGTGGCCCACGGATCAAGCCAAACGGCAACTCGTAGTTTTACTACGGGAACGACATGATAGAGCGCAAAAGCCCCAAGCCCAAAAGCGACTAAACCTACTAAAACATAGAGTCCTCGGCCCGTGGCCACATAAAACATCGCCAGAAAGACCCCAAAGAGCAATAAGGCTACGCCTAAATCGCGTTGAAAGATAATTGTCCCCATTGCAATGCCCCACATCCCGCCGAGAGGGATCAGATAGGGCAAAGGAGGCAACGTAAAAGGGCCCAAACGATAGTTTGAAGCGGCTACAACTTGGCGATGTTGTTCTAAGTAGGAAGCTAGGAAAATGACTAAGATGATTTTGAGCAACTCGGAAGGCTGTAGCATGAAAAAGCCAAAATTAAACCAGACCTTTACCCCACTGCCGTTGGGGTCTGTGCCAAAGAAAAACGTTGCTAAAGTTAAGCCTAAGCCCAAAGTTAGCCACGTATACCGATGATGATCGAGCCAATCCATCAAAGAAGTCTGTTGATAACGAATTAAAAGCTCATCCCAGGGCGCAAAAATCATGCCTGCGAGGATTAGAATGCCAAGCGTTACCCAAAGCGACTGTTTGGCGGCTACACCAACGTATGTATCGCCATAAATCGCATTCAAGCTGGGTTCCAGGCGTGTGGTGAGCAACAGCCCCAACCCGCTTAAAAGCGCGATCAAAGGTAGCATCAGTTGGTCAGTTTGGGTTGAACGCCAACTAAGCCCAAATGAAAACCCAATAAAGAGTAAGAAAGGAAGACAAGAGGGCCAAAGGATCGTCAAAATCCCTGGAACAGTTGGGACAAACTCTCGTTGACGAGTAACAAATACCACCAAAAGATAGCCTGCGGCAAAGAAAAGCAACACTAGCAGCAAAAGTTGCAATTCATCGCCTCGCAAACGCCGTAAACGTTGAAGCATAACCTCAATCTTTCTCTAAGGATTCTTGTTTGTTGGCCGCTTGAGCCGCTAACAACCGAAATTTATAGGCCGTATCTTTATCGCCTACCGCTTCAGCCGCTGTCAACAACAAACCAGCCGTAGTCTGAATATGTTTCAAACCGACCTTATCTCCTTGCAAACGGTCTTCAGCCAACATCTGCGTCAAAAACTCTATGATCTGCGCCACGGTTAGCATTGATTTCTTTCCTTTCGCAAATTTAGCCATGTTCTAAGGAGGCTACGCTTCATTGTAGCACAATTTCCAACCTGATTAGGGCGACTGCTTTTTCTTGCACGTTCTACAATGGTGCTTACAATCTAGTCACGGGAGTCTGGTCTTTCGCTAGAGCAACCCTGCTCCTTTGAAAGCGCAGGTCTGCGCTTAATGGGAACTATGTTATAATCACGCGAAAGTCAAAAAAGCAGGATCTGGGGCAGGCTTCTAGTCTGCCTTGTTAAGTTACCTTTTCAGGAAGAATAAACAGTATTGGAGCAAAATTATGACCTCAACCGTGCAACTTTCCGCGCTGCGCCTGAGTAAGCGCCTGGCGGAATTAGAACCTTCAGCAACTATTGGGCTGATTGGCCGAATTGGGCAACTGAAAGCCCAAGGCGTACCTGTCATTTCGTTTGGGCAAGGTGAGCCTGACTTCCCAACCCCAGCGGTGATTAAGGCGGCGGGACAGAAAGCGATTGACCAAGACCTCACCCGCTATACGCCTACGGGCGGGATAGTCGAACTGCGACAAGCCATTGCCCGCCGTGCCACCGAGGAAACAGGAATCGCCTACACCGCTAATCAGATCACGGTAGCTTGCGGAGCTAAAGAGGCTTTGTTCTTAGCCTTTCAAGCTATTTGTAACGAGGGCGATGAGGTGATTATCCCCGCGCCTTACTGGGTCAGCTATATTGAACAGGTGCGGCTGGCTTCCGCCAAGCCGATTGTGGTAGATATGATCGAAGGGCAGGGGTTTGCTTTCAAAGCTGCCCGCATTATTGAGCGGATTACGCCCAAGACTCGTGCTATCATCCTCAATTCCCCTTCCAATCCCACCGGCGAAGTCGTCCCCGCTCCTGAATTGCAAGCTTTAGCTGCTGCGGTACGTGGGACAGGGATCATCGTCCTTAGCGACGAAATCTATAATACCATCTGTTACAATGGGGAATATCCCTCTTGGCTGCGGTTGGCTCCCGATTTAGTCGAGCAGACTTTGGTGGTCAATGGGGTTTCGAAGTCTTATGCCATGACAGGCTGGCGGATTGGTTATATTGCGGGGCATAAAGAGATCATTGAGGCGATTAAGGCAATCCAAAGTCATTCGACTACCCACCCAACTTCGATTGCTCAATATGCGGCTTTGGCCGCTTATACCCCCTCAGCCGAGCTAGATGAGATCGTCCGGGAAAGAGTCGGGGCTTTTCTGGAGCGGCGGGATGTCATCGTCGCGGGTTTGACCGCCATTCCTGGCGTGACTTGCGCCATTCCAGAGGGAGCTTTCTATGTTTTCCCCAACGTAGAGGGGCTTCTCAACCGCCCGCTCAATGGCGGTAAGGTCTGCCAGACCAGCAATGAACTGGCTAACTACCTCCTCGACCACGCTCAAATAGGGGTCGTGCCTGGTGAAGCCTTTGGCGCACCAGGCTACCTCCGTTTGTCTTACGCCCAAAGCAAAGCTAACATCCTCGAAGGCTTAACCCGCTTTGCCGCAGCCGTGAAATAAGCTGCTTCCAATGAGGCCTAAAGAGCATTCTAATGCCTTTGGGCCTCAGCCTTTCTCGGCCAATAACCATTCCAACGCCAGGAGATACCCGCGCCAGCCCAGCCCTGTAATCTGCCCCGTTACCACTGGTGCAGTCACGGATGTGTGGCGAAACTCCTCCCGCTTGTAGACATTGGAAAGATGCACCTCAATGATGGGGCAACTAAAGTTGGCCAGCGCATCGCGCAGGGACAGACCATAATGCGTCAGCGCCCCTGGATTGATGATGATTCCCTCAGCGACCTCACTTCCCGCCTGGAGGAAGTCAAGCAGATGCCCTTCGTGGTTAGACTGGTAGAAAGTCAAAGCTGCCCCGGCTTGCGAACCGCGTTCCAAAAGCGCAATGTTGATGTCCGCTAACGTCTTGTGACCATAAATCTCAGGCTGGCGTTTGCCCAGCTTACTGAGATTCGGGCCATGAACTACTAAAATCTTCATAGTATTTCCTCCTTGGCTAAGTTTACCACAATTGACCCAGGTTCAAATCCTCGTTCACGGCTACTCGTCATGTCTGCCCCTAAATACTTGCCATAGAGGATAGGCAGCTTTGCTTTGCCTGTCATATTTGCCCAACTTCCGCCAGATTAGGGCTGGCAGGGGCAGATTCAAACAAAACTCTAATACCTTTCTTGCATCCCAGAGGCCAAAATGCGAGTAAACTAGGAACGTGGCAATTTTACATGCTGAAATAGTGTAAGAGGAAAATAAATGAGCAAGGTTGTTGGAATAGATTTGGGGACAACGAACTCGGTGGTCGCCGTTATGGAAGCGGGCGACCCCGTGGTAATCCCTAACGCCGAGGGCAATCGCACGACTCCCTCGGTAATCGCCTTCGCCAAGAATGCGGAACGGTTGGTTGGGCAGACTGCCAAACGGCAGGCAACAGTCAACCCTGAAAACACCTTTTTCTCGATCAAGCGGTTTATTGGGCGCGATTACGATGAGACGGTCAGCGAACGCTCGATGGTTCCCTTTGGCGTGATCAAAGGCCCGCGTGGCGATGTGCGGATTCGTTCAGAGCAGACGGCCAAGGAATACGCGCCGCAAGAGATTAGCGCGATGGTCTTGCGGAAGCTCAAAGAGGATGCCGAAGCTTATCTTGGGGAAGCTGTGACAAAGGCGGTAATCACGGTTCCCGCTTACTTCAATGATAGCCAGCGCCAGGCGACAAAAGATGCGGGAAAGATTGCGGGTTTGGAGGTCTTGCGGATTATCAATGAGCCGACGGCGGCGGCCTTAGCTTACGGGTTAGATAAAAAGAAAGATGAAACCATCTTAGTCTTTGACTTTGGGGGTGGAACCTTTGATGTCTCAATCCTAGAAGTTAGTGAAGGGCTGGTGGAAGTCCGGTCAACCAACGGAGATACGCATCTGGGAGGGGACGACTATGATCAACGGATCGCTCTGTGGTTGATTGAGGAGTTCAAGAAGGATCAGGGGATTGACTTAGGGAAAGATCGGCAAGCGTTGCAGCGGCTGAAGGAAGCTGCTGAGAAGGCAAAGGTCGAGCTTTCGAGCATGATGGAAACCGAGATCAACCTTCCCTTCATCACTGCTGACGCAAGTGGGCCAAAGCACTTGGTGATCAAGCTGAGTCGGGCCAAATTTGAGCAGCAGACGCAGGATTTGACAGACCGTCTAAAGGGGCCCTTTTTCCAAGCTCTTCAAGATGCCAAACTAAAGCCAGGCGACCTTGATGAGGTAGTGCTGGTAGGTGGCTCGACACGGATGCCTTTAGTGCAAGACCTTGTTCGGAAGCTGACAGGTAAAGAGCCAAACAAGAGCGTCAACCCTGATGAGGTCGTAGCCTTGGGGGCGGCGATTCAAGCGGGTGTGCTATCTGGGGATGTCAAAGACGTTGTGCTGCTCGATGTTACACCGCTCTCCCTGGGGGTTGAAACTTTAGGGGGCGTGATGACGCGCCTGATTGAGCGGAATACTTCGATCCCTTCCCAGAAGGAGGAGATCTTCTCGACTGCCGCTGATGGGCAGACCGCAGTAGATATTCATGTTCTCCAGGGGGAGCGGGAAATGGCAGGCGATAATATGACTTTAGGGCGGTTTCGCTTGGAGGGGATTCCTGCTGCGCCACGGGGTGTACCCCAGATCAAGGTCCGCTTTGATATTGATGCGAATGGGATCTTACATGTTTCGGCCCGCGACCAGGCGACAGGCCGGGAGCAACGTATTACCATCACGGCCAGTACCAACCTTAGCAAGGATGAGACCGAGCGGATGGTGCGGGAAGCTGAAGCCCATGCCGATGAGGACAAACAGCGGCGGGATAAGGTCGAGATCAGGAACCAGAGTGATAGCAGTGCCTATCAAGCTGAACGGAGCCTAAACGACTTGGGGGATAAGGTAGAGAGTGCCCTGCGGACAAAGGTTGAGGGTTTGATCAAAGACCTGCGGCAGGCGATGGATGAGGATGATGAGGAGAAGATGAAGCGCCTCACTAATGAGTTGCAGCAAGAGATGTATAAAGTTTCGCAAAGCGCCTACGCGGAAGGGCCTCAAGCTGGCCAACCAACGGATGGTGGGGCGACTTCAACCAGCAAAGATCCTGGCGTGGTTGATGGGGAATATACCGTAGAGTAGTCTAAGCGCAGGTCGTTCAAATAAAAGGCGGCTGGTATGGTTCTAAACCATACCAGCCGCTTAGTTTTCCCCTTCCCTCTCCTCTTTCCCTACGGAATCTTCGTTACCCTGACATTGCCATAGCAAACGTCGGCGTAGTGAGCAACCAGCACCACAGAGCCACTACTTTTATATGAAGTTGCGGTAGTGCCTGCCTTACCTTCACGTTGCCAGGCTGCTGGTTCTGCATCTCCATCTTTCCATATCTTGAGGTAATAGTAACCCTTTTGATAGGTAGTTGTAGTCTCCACGCGGAACTTAATCCAGTAGCGCTTCCCTGGAGTGAGATTGAGCGTCGTTGGGTCATCCACAGCTGGCGCAACTTTCTCTTCAGCATATCCTAGAATTCGGAGCTTATAGGCCGTGCCTGTTGCACCATTTTTCTCCCAGAAACCGTATCCCCCAATTTGATTCCAGCCCATGCGCGGGTTAATTTCGTTTGAGCCATCCATGTAATGGCCTTGCCAGCGGGCAACAATCCCAATTCCAATGAATTGAGTTGTTACAGGGAAGGGCCGAATAGTTACGGGGACAAGCACTTCATAGTTTTTCCATGATGTCATATCGCCTAGCGCGACTAACCGATCATAACCTGGTTCAGCGGTACAGATAGCACTATTCGTTTTGTCCAAAAGCCACTTGCCATCAACAATTTGGGCAACATCATTGATGGAAGTTGCTGCACTCCAGTCTATATTGTAGGATAAAGGCCAGACTACATCCTTCGTATAGTTTACGTTTACAACCTTCACCGCCGTGCCCCCGACACTATTGGTGGCCGTAATTCGCACCGTATTCGCGCCTGAGTTCATCAAGTCTTTATCCAACTCAATGTTGAAATCTCCTTGGGCAATGAGGCGGTGATAACCCAGAGCTTTACCTGAGACTGCTTTTGGCCCAACGGAAATGGTCGTAGCGGCTCGCTCATTGAGCGCGTAGGTGACGGTGTAGGGCAGATGCGAATCAGTGACGCGCCCCAAAATGTTTAGCCATTGCTGGGGATTGCCCTTTTGCCCAAACTGCTGATTATCCCCATACCAAACCTCAAACCAGGGCTTTTCGCTCCCGTCTTCGGGTGAAATCGCACAGTTATCAGTAGCTTGGTCAGGGTAGTCGGGGTCTTTAGTAGGCTTATTGGCGGTGTCAATCCCATTCGCATTGAAGTAGTCTATCTTGCTTGTGAAAGCTGGGGCCGTTGTGCCTACCCCCGCGTTCCCCGCAAAAATGGCAACGCCTATAACTTCAGCGTTGTCCCGCCCAAGTTTTGCGCCTGATGCACCCCAAGCTGTTCCATTGGCCGAAAACCAAATCCGATAGTCTGAACGGAGGGAACTGTTGAGCTTCGGCTTCGGATTTACATCGGGCTTTGCAGGATCATAAAAGACGCGCTCGGCTCGCATGTAGAGAGGAACAACTTTACCCTTAAGGGCAACCTCGCTCGTACTACCAGTAACCGCTCCTGCGCTAGTGTATTCGGCGGCATACGCATAGATAGTTCCGCTTGTAGAATCCTTGCTGTAATAGCTGAAGCGCAAATAGTTCCCATTCTTCAGGAAGACTAGAATTCCTTGCATCGCATACATGCCCGTGGGTTTAGAATCGAACTTCACCTCAAAGTCAAACTCTTTATCCGCCGCTACACTGGCCGCCTGTTTGATGTAGGGAACTTCAATCCCTGTTGGTCCTGCAACATCATGGGCTTTACCCCCAGGGACAGGAAAGATCACGCTGTTCCCATTGAAGTACTTATTCGCATCCCAATCTGCCGCAGGCATATCACCTGCTGGGGGAGCAACGTAGGTCCATTTTTCCTTCGTAAAGGCAGGATCTGTGAAATCATCGGAATAGGCTTGCGGTTTGGGGCAAACTGAGCGGGGAGGGGTCAAAATAGCGATATTTTGAGCGACACAATTGCCCCCAACCACACAAGCTTCTATATTGACCGTCCCGACGGTACTGGGGGCATTAAAAGTTGTATAAGCTTTGCCATTGTTATCGGTAGTTAGCGGAGAAGCCGAGATACTGCCGTCACCTGTTTTGATTGTAAAGTTGACGGTCTTCCCAACCGCAGCACTTCCCCCTAAAGTTACGGCAGCATAGAAAGCACCATAGTTTGAGGTTGAATTAGCGCTCAATTTGGTGGGGGCCGTAAGGCTAAGGACTAGCTGGAGCGGATTTGCAATGATTACAACCTTTGAAGCGCAAACCCCCTTAATGCAAGCTTGCAAGGTGATATTCTGGGCACTACTTGGTGCAGTCAAGGTTGTTGTTGCTTTACCCGAAGCGTCCGTTGTTGCACTACCTGATGCAAGGCTTCCGCCACCCGCAGTAATCGAAAAGCTCACGGTCTGCGTTTGGGCCGCAGTTCCATTAAGCGTCGCAACAGCCTCAATATTATTTCCTGTGCTGCTGGTTATAAAACTGGCAGGAACGTTCAGAGTAATGGCCGGTTGAGGTGTAGCCGTGGGCAGATCAGCTGGGGAAGGTGTATTACTTGGGGTAAGGGTTGGCCCGCCAGGTGTGACCGTTGGTTCAAGAGTCGTAGAAATGGGTACAAGTGGTGTTTCAGTTGGGATTTGCCCATTCGCGGTAGGCGAAGCAGTTTTGGTGGGCATAGGAGTTCGGGTGGGGGTCAAGGTTGTGCCCCCAGCAGTGGCAATAAGTTCCGCTGCATTGGGTGTATTTGTGGGGCCTTGGGTTGCAGAAGGTGAAGCTTCAGAGCCTATGGGCGAAGGAGTTGAAACAACAGGGACACTATAAAGGTCGATCTGATAACTCCCCGTGTTGCCCGTTGGGTCTTTCTCGCCGACCCCAAAGGTCAAGGGGCCTGGCGGGACTTTGAGTTGCACTTCGTAAGTATGATCTTCCCGATAAGCAGGAATTTGGCCGCCAACAATGAAGTTTTCAGCAGGTTGGCCGTTAATCCAAAGCACCCAATCGGTTGGATGCCAGGGAAGAATTGGGCTATCATCAACATCGCTGATAAGGTAGAAAGGATCGCTCCAGCGGTTGCCCAGCGCTTGCCCTTTCCCCGTCACTAGCAAGGTGACAAGCCCTTCATAGGAAGTAGTTGTCGTGAAAGCTCTGATGCCCCCCACGAAAGGCACAAAATTGGCGGCTTTAGGGCAAATTGTAAACGCATATTTCCCGCTATTTTCAGTCGAATCAAGCTCCCCTACATTGAAGGTCAGGGGTTGGTCGGTTGCATTGATCTCAAATCTATAGCTATGGGCTTCGTTATAGTATGGTAGTGCCCCCCCAATCGCTATATCTTGAATACGTTGATCACCTATCCGCAACAAACCATCGGGTGGCGACCAGGGAAAACTTGCGGTTCCATCACTATCCGCAAAGATATAGAACGCATCACTTGGCAAACCGTGGCTTTTACCTTGCCCTGAAACACTAATACTCACCCGATCTTTATATGCCTGGGAAGTAGTGAGGTCTACGGGTTGCCCCGCAACGGTAACTTCCAAACGTTCCCCCCCTACACATGGGGGGATTGGGGTAGCTGTGGCCGTGGCCGTGGCCGTCGGTAAACTAACCTTGGAAGATGTGCTAGTCGGCGAGGTTTTAATGAGACTCGTCGGGGTACGGGTTGGGGTTTTGGAACTTGAAACCTTCGGGGTATGGGTTGGGGTGTGCGAAGGGCCAAGCGGAACGGTAGGGTTGGGAAGCACCGTCGCGGAGGGAAGGGCTGGTGGCGTAGCAATGGGCTTTGGAGGGGGCTGGGGCGTGCGGCCAGGAATGGGGCTGCCCGTGCCACACACAAAGATCGTGTAGAAGCCCTTATTATCGGCGGGATCACTATCAGCGACGCGAAAGGCAACCGCCCCCGCTGCTACATTGATTGGCAAGCGATAAAGGTGATCTTTGCTGTAAGGGGGAAGTTGCCCGCCGATGATCACCTTAGCGGGAAGTTGCTCGTTGATCCATAACCCGCCAACCGTTGAGTCTGCTTGTTGCGGGGTTTGGCTAACAAGGTTGCCACTGTTATCAGTAAGGAGGTAAAGGGCATCTCGAAAGGGGCTTTGGGCATCGGTCCGGCCCCCGCCGACCACCGTGAGGGAAAGTGGCCCCGAATAGGAAAACCCCGTGCTAAAGGAAGTAAGCCCGCTATTCAAAGGGATAACTAGCACTTCAGCAGCTTCAGCCCCAATGCAGGCGGGTATAGGCAAGCTGGGCGCAACGACGGGGGCGAAGGTCTTGGGATCTTCAAAATCCTTCAGCCCATCACTATTGCTATCAAGATCATTGCGCTCTTTATAATCAGGTACGCCATCCTTATCCGTATCCTTTAAACCCTCGACCTTTGTGGGAAGTCCGTCCCCATCATCATCAGGATCAAGATAGTTTGGAACGCCATCACTATCGCTATCTGTGCCATTACCTTCTAAATAATCCGGCACACCATCGCTATCGCTATCTTTGAAGGTTACTTTAGCGGCCCCTTGTAAGTTTATGAGGCTTGAATTATTAGTTTTGATAAAGGGTAAATAAACCGTATAGGGCGTTGGCTGTTCTGTAACTGCGCCAAGCTCATCTTTCGTCAGAAGCCCATCCCCATCATCGTCGCTATCGAGATAGTCAGGAATGCCATCTCGATCTGAATCATCATTTGTGGGGTCACCATCTTGGTCAAGATCTTCGGCCTGGTTTGAAAGCCCATCCTCATCGGAGTCAGCGGTTAAATCCAGACTGGTTAGCTTGCTTGCTACATTTCCCCGCAGCATTGCTACCCGTTGTGCTTCGGGAAACAGCGGTAACCGGTTGGTTTGCCCGAAAGCTGCGAAAAGAAAGATAGAACCAACAAACGAAGTGATTAGTAAAAGTGTCTTCATACAACCTCTTCATCCCCTGCGGGGAAACTTTTTTATCCTTAAAAGAAAACCTTCCAAGTTGGTCTAAATCCTACGGGCCAATAGTGGCAACAGGGCAAGAACTTGGCTCAGTAAAGTAATTGAAATTGGCATTAACTCCTGGGACATTGCTATTTGCTAGAACATTAGCATAGTTTGTGGCGTGCAAACCCACTTGACGTACCGTTGTTATGAGAGGACTCATGGTGAAGTTTATAGCATCGGTCCAAGTTGTGGGCCAGGTTGTTCCATCAGTTCTAACCATATAACGGGCATACCAAAGTTTCCCTGTCGTACTTGAAGGGTCACGCACAAGTCGCAAACGTACAGCTTGATCCGCGTTGTTTAAGTTCACATTATTCACTTGAACAGTAAGAGCCGAAGGATAATTAGTAGCTGAACCAACATAGAGGAAAGGAAGACCATTGTTTGAGCCAGGGTTTCTTACGAGATCGAATCGGATAAGCCCTCTATTACTTCCTACATCCCCTTCTAAGTAAATTCCCTGCGACCAACTTCTGCTCACAACCGCTATCAAGCTTGGGGCCGCTGGGAGGGGATTTGGAAACTCTGTCTCTATGGTGAAATAAGTTGTCGTATTCAGAGGAATATTTACAGTTTGATAGACACGGGGCGCAAGATTTGCTGCATTCAAATCATTTACTACTAAACCACCTGTTAGACCAATTGTAAGGTTCCCGCTGGACTGGGCAAAAGTAGCGGTATCGTCCCCAGCAGGATCAAGACTCGTCCAGATCGTTGAAGATATGGTTGCCGTGTTGAAGTTATCAGCTTTGATGCCTCCCAAACCAATGCAAGGGGTAACAGCTATATTCTTCGAGGCACAGAAACTGCCCACACAAGCTTGTAGAACAAAGACCCCTAAGGTCTTAGGCGGAGTAACGATAGTGCTTGCATTGCCATTACTATCGGTTGTACTCGTAGTTGGATTAAGGCTGCCCCCAGTGTCAGAGATGCTGAAAAGTACGGTTTGCCCTGCAACATTAATCCCATTCATTTTCACATTAGCGATGGCGGTTCCTGTTTTGCCCACCGCAATACTTGCAGGCAGACTGCTAAAGCTTACTTCTGGGATCGGCGTAGAAGTAGAAGTAGCTGTATTGGTTGGGGTGTTCGTTGGCGTAGAAGTAGAAGTAGCTGTATTGGTTGGGGTGTTCGTTGGCATTGGGGTGTTCGTTGGCGTATTTGTAGCGCCATTAGGATTTGGCGTATTCGTTGGTGTATTTATAGCGCCATTAGGGTTAGGGGTGTTCGTGGGGGTGTTCGTGGGGGTGGCCGGCGGCAAAACTGAGATTGCGAGAAGGTCGATGTTATAACCGCCCGTGTTGCCCGCAGGATTTGCTTCACCAACCCCAAAGGTAAGAATTTGCGGTGTAGTTCCCGCATCAATCACAAAGGTATAAAGATGATCGCTACCTTGGTAAGCGGGGCCTTTAACCCACTGTTTAACCCACCCACTGGCTGCTTGCCCATTGATCATTAGCACGTAGTTATCTGCGGTTGTAGGGGTCCAAGGATTGCTGTCCTTGCCAGAGCTATCGGTAAAGACAAAGAAGGCATCGCTGGAACGGGTCCCCAAAGCCTGGCCTGTCCCAGAGACAGTGATTTGAACCAGGCCGGAGTAAGGAACGGTGGTGGTAAAGGCCTTCACGCCCCCAACAAAGGGAACCATCGTAGCAGGACAGACCGTAAGGAGCAGTTGTCCCGTATTGCTGCTCGTCTTAGGCTCACCTACGTCAAAGGTAAAGGTTGTCCCCTTCCCAAGCGCTGCGAATTGATAGGTATGATTATCTTTGTAGGAAGGGATAGATCCCGTCGTAATACTCTTCTTCGCTGGTTGCCCATCAATCATTAAAAGGAAACCATCAGAAGTAGCAGGTTCCTGGGGATTAGTCAAAGGGTTGCCCGCGCTATCAGAAAAGAGATAGAAAGCGTCGCTTGAACGCCCACTAAAGGCTTGTCCAGTTCCCGTCGCCGTGATATTTACGCGCCCGCTATAGGAACGAGTCGTTTTGGGCACACTGCTGCCTGGCTTAAAGGGCACGGTCAAGGCTTCGCCACCGACGCAAGGTGGAGTTGCGGTGGCTGCGGGGATGGGGGTAGAAGTCGCGGTGCGGGTCGGTGTAAGGGTTTTACCTCCCGCCGTGGCCGTCTTTTCAGCCGCATTAAGGGTCGGCGTTTGGGTGGGAGTTCTAGTAGAAGTAGTTGTCAAGGAAGGGGTCGGCGAACGCCTGGGGGTTGGGGTGAGAGTTGGCCCATGCGCGGTGGCCGCCATTTCTGCTGGGTTAAGAGTAGCGGTTGGGGTTGGGGTGGGTGTCGTAAGCACAGGATAGAAATAGATGACAAAATTACCCTTGAAGGTTGCCGTCGAGAATTTGAAGGAAAGGGTGATTTTGCCCCGCCCAACCTTGATTTGGAAGCGGTAGAAAGTAACCCCAGCTTGATAAGCTGGGATTCCGCCCACAACCGTCTCGCTTAGAGGTCGGTTATTGAACAGTAAGGCTGGATTAGCACTGCCCGCCGCTGAAAGGACAAGCGGTGAGCTACTTACCTTCCCTTGCGAATCGGTTAGGCTATAGAAAGCGTCCCGAAACTCGCCCGTGCTTTCCCGTCCGCCCCCTTGAACGAAGACTTCCACGAGACCTTCATATTCAGCATTCGTCGTGACCGTTTGCGCTCCCCCAGAGATTGGCACGATGAGTTGCTCTTCGGCATTAGCGGCATCAGTCGGCTTTTCTGGAATGGGCAGCCCAGGCCAATAGGCCGAATTGTCAAAATCTTTTTGGCCACTATCATCGCTACTGATAATATTGCTCTCTTGATAATCAGGATAACCGTCGCTATCGCTATCCTTTAAGAGGCCCGCAGTAGTCAATTTCTCTTTAAGCGTCAGGATACCATCTCCATCATCATCGTTATCCTTGTTATCGGTGATCCCATCGCCATCAAGATCAGAAGAATTGTTTTCAAGATAGTCTGGAATCCCATCTTGGTCGGTATCCAATCTAGTGGCCGACAAAGAAAGGGATGTGAGCGCCGCCTGCGAGCTTTCAGCCTGTGTAGAAAGGGCTGCCGCTTGGCGCTGGAGAAGGGGCAAAAAGACCTTGTAGCCGCTGGTGGTCGTAATTGCAGGGGTAGAGGTTGGGATTGGGGTATTAACCGTCTCTGGCGGCGAAGTAGTCGTCGGCTTAGGGGAACCAGTTGGGTCCGCTGTGACCTTTGCGGTAGGTGTGTTGGTGGCGCTCGTGTTGGGTATTGTGGTCGCAGTACCAGCGGTGGAGATTTTTGTGGGCGTGGGCGAAGATGCAGCATTCGGCGAGGTGATTTCATCCTTCGTGAGAATTCCATCGCCATCATCATCGCCATCTAAGTAGTTTGGAATGCCATCATGGTCGGTATCATCGTTGGTTGGGTCACCATCACCATTGACATCTTCCTCACTTGTGGGAATTCCGTCACTATCGGGGTCACTGGTATCCGCCGTGGTTTGAAAAGTCTGGCCTGGCTTTGCGACAACCGAATTTAAGCTCTGATTAGCAGCTAAAGCCTGGGGTTGAAGAACCGCAGGTTTTGGACCAAACATGCCCAGAGCTAAAATTAAACCGAGAAGAAGTGAACTTAGAGCTAAAATGCGTGCCTTCATGGAATCCCCCTTTTTTGGGCTTGAGCTGCTGCCGAGCGAAAAGTTGTTAAAAGAAACTTAAAAAGCGAAAAAGAGAAGTTATTTGTTGTCTATTTTGATTAGTTTTTTACTTTATCTTAACTTATTTACAAAAACGACATTGAATCGTACAATATGGCCTAGCCTGAGATCTATCTTACATTATATGAAATGTTTTGCTCAGAGTCAAGCAAAAAACTGTTACTTTCTTCCTAGTAGCCTAAAATGGGTGATCAAAGCCTGTAAAATTGCTTATTTGAAAACTTGTGCTGTTTAGGATTCTTAACTTACGCTGCTTTTCTGCGCTCTTCCTCATAATTCGCCACGCAAACCAAAAAGGCCCAACCTTCGGGCAGGCTTTGAAACTAAGGCGTATCTTCGCTATAATAAGGAGAAGTCCGGATGCCTCTTTTCAGAGCCATCCGGGCCTCTGCCCCCCCTCGCGGATTCCACGGCTTTAGCCGTGACCCACCAGCTAAAGCTGTTGATTCCTATGGAAAATAAATTGGGTTTCATAGTAGAATTATGCAACAAACAAACGAAGTTTCCAAAAGAGAGGCGTTCATTCAAGCGGGCCGGGCAGCTTTGCAAGCTGGCGATCCTTATGTAGCCCGCAAGAATTTTCGGCAAGCTACCGAGATCGATCCCAAGTGCAGCGAGGCTTGGTTTGGGCTGGCACAAGTGGCGCGGCCCTTGCAGGAAAAACGCGAACATTTGCAGCGAGCTTTGAGCTTGGCTCCAACTAACGCTGAGTTTCAGGCTGCGCTCGCCGAGGTCGAGCGCCAGTTGGCGGCAGGAAAAGTTTTAGCACCGCTGGAGCCACCTGCGCCACCAGTGCCAATTCCGCCAGTCGCGCTTCCCGAAATCACAACGGATTATTGTTATTGGCATCCCAAACAGGAAACGGGTTTATACTGCACGCAGTGTAATAAGCCAATTTGTGCCGCATGTTTGCGGCCAGCCGCCGTGGGGCAACTTTGCCCGACCTGTGCCCAAGAGCGTCGCCCGCCAAACTACCAAGTTGGGCTAAAAAGCCTCGTTTTGGCCGCTCTGGTCAGTTTTTTTAGCTCAAGCGCCAGCAGTTTCCTTTTAGTGCGCTTTCTCTCGGTCAGCGGGTTTTTTGCCTTTTTCCTGAGCCTCATGCTGGCATCGCTCTGCGCCGACCTTTTGGTCCGAGTTCTGGACCGTTTAACCCGCACCAAGCGCGGGAAAATGCTCCAGATCACGGTTGGAATCTCTTTTGGGCTAGGTGCAGCACCGTTTCTCTTTCTAAGCCTTTCGTTGTCCCTCTTACTTTTTACAATTATGGCCATCAGTACCGCAATTTCTCGGCTGCGCTGATGCGGCTTTCGCAAAAATATGACTTTTGGTAGCTTTTCTCTGTTGTAGTATAACTTATCGCAGGAGAGATCTCCTTTGGATTAAGTTAAGAATGGTGGCTAGAAGATGACTCAAACGAATGAACGAAACTTCCAACGCGCTGAACGGGGAGATCAAAATCCTCTTGATGAAATGGAGCGCAGTCTGCGGCAACGAATCTTCGGTCAAACGCGGGCCCTTGATAGCATCCTCCGCTCCCTTAATCGGGCCCAATTTGGCTTTGCAGCGGGCAATCCGCGTCGCCCTCGCGCAACTTTGCTCTTCTTGGGCCCCACGGGCGTGGGCAAAACTGAAACCGCCCGCAACTTAGCTCAACTACTCCGCCCGAATGGGGAGGCTTTTCTCAAAATAGATTGCTCCCTCTTTAGCCAAGGCCATGAGGTTTCAGCGCTAGTTGGGGCTCCACCTTCCTACGTTGGGCGCGATCAAAAGCCTTTAATCAATCCCGACATCATTGAACAAGAAAATAGCGTTATTCTCTTCGACGAAATCGAAAAGGGGCAACCCGAACTCTGGAATCTTTTGCTTCAAGTAATGGAAGATGGCGACCTTTTGTTATTAAATGGGGGTCGCCATGTCTCTTTTCAACGCACTATCGTCATCTTTACGACCAATGTTGGGGCTAAAGAGATGGTGGATTTCCTCGACAAACGGACAATTGGGTTTCGGACTACGCATCAAGATGTTGAATCCACGGGCCAGCAAATTTATCAAATTGGGTTTGATGCGTTACAGCGAGTTTTTTCCCCCGAATGGATCAATCGGTTGGATGAAATAGTTGCTTTTCGGCCTCTCTCCAGCGAGACTTTGCGCCAAGTGCTAGAACGAATGCTTGCTGAGAGCAATGAACAATATCGCCGCCACGGTCTTAGCGTAGAAGTTACGCCAGAGGCAAAAGAATATCTCTTGCAACGGGGGTTTGACCCGCGTTTTGGGGCACGACCTTTACGCCAATGCCTCTTGAAAGATTTGGATGCTCCTTTGGCCGATTTGGTCGCTTCGGGCGGGATTCCAAAGGGCAGTCGGGTTTTGGTGAATGTCAAAGATCAAGGCTTGTTGTACCAAGAACTAGAGTTTTTCTACGAACTAGCGCCCGAACTTTTGCAAGAAGCCGAAAATTTGCGGGCGACAGAAGTTGGCAATACCTCAGACAAAGGTTCGCAAATGCCAAGTGTCAGCTTGCATAGCGAACGCGGTGGAGGGCTTGAAAATGTGGCCAATCCTTTGGGCCCGCGCCTTAATCCGCCCCGTCGCCTCAGCTAGTTTCGCTTTGCCCCGCAGCCCTCTCAGCATAGCCTGAGAGGGCTTTTTGGGTTTTAGATGATAAGACTGTTTTTACTACCGTTATTGACAAAAGCAGGGTCTGCTGCTATACTAAGCCAAACCTCATTTCAAAGCTGATTCCTTCAATGCCCGAAACTTCCACAAGTCTCGAAATAGAGTATTCTCGCTGCAAACCCCAAGGATTTAAGATATGAACAATGATCTTGTTATTCAGAATTTGCGCGTCAATGTCGGCGATAAAGAAATCCTCAAAGGCGTAAATCTGACGGTGCAACAAGGCACGATTCACGCGATTATGGGGCCTAACGGGAGCGGCAAAAGCACTTTGTCCTACACGCTGGCTGGTCATCCAGGTTATAAAGTTACGGCGGGCGAAGTTTGGTTCAAAGGGCAAAACATTTTGACCCTGGAAGCCAATGAGCGCAGCAAATTGGGGCTTTTTCTGGCTTTTCAACACCCTGTTGCTGTGCCAGGCGTGTCAGTGGCCAATTTTTTGCGGGCGGCTCTCAATGCTCACCGTGCTGTGCCAGGCAAAGACCCCAAAGAAACCTCAATTCCCATTGCTGAATTTCGCAAACTCCTCAAAAGCGGCATGCTTTTTTTGGAAATGGATGATAAATTTGCCCGGCGTTATCTCAATGAAGGCTTTAGTGGTGGCGAAAAGAAACGTTTAGAAACGCTCCAAATGATGTTGCTCAAGCCAGGAATGATTATTATGGATGAAACGGATTCAGGTTTAGATATTGACGCGCTTAAAATCGTTTCTAAAGGCGTAAATCATTTGCTGAATCCTGAAATAGGCGCATTAGTCATTACGCATTATCAACGTTTGCTCGATTATATCAAGCCTAATTTCGTTTCAGTGATGATGGAAGGGCAAATTGTGCAAGCTGGCGGCCCAGAGTTAGCCCTTAAATTAGAGGAAAAAGGCTACGATTGGGTCCGAGAGGAATTTGCCCATGCCAGCTAAATCTGAATTGCTACCTTTAGCCGCCTTAACAAGCTCTTACCTAGCCGAGCAAGCCACGAAAGCCAATGAACCGCCCTGGCTGGTCGCGCAGCGGGCGACGGCCTGGGACTTTTTTGCCCAAACTTTGCCCCCCTTTTGGCAACGCACCGACCTCTCAAAATTGCATCCAGAGACTATTTGTCCGCCAGCTAAAGCGCAGGGAACGTTAATTCAATCCTCTGAAGCGCTTGCAGCGCTGGAGGCCAAAGGGGTTGTTTTCACAACTTTAGCTGCTGCGCTCCAGACGCACAGTGATCTTATCCAAGAAAAACTTGGGAAAGCTGCTAATCCCTTAAAAAACAAGTTTAGCGCTTTGCGGATGGCTCTTTGGCAAGATGGCATTTTTCTCTACGTTCCCAAAAACGTTGAAATCAATCTTCCTTTGCATGTCAATTATACTCTGAAAGAGAGCGATCAAGCAATCTTTCCTTATTCGCTTCTGATTCTGGAGCCAAATGCGCGAGCAACCTTTGTAGAAGACTTTTCCTCAAGCGCAAGCGAGGATTTAGCTTTGGCCGGCCCGACAACCGAGATTTTTATGGGTGCGGGCAGCGAGCTACGGTTTGCCAGCATTCAGCAATGGGGCCCAAAAATCTATCATCTTGGGGCCCAAGCGATAGTTTTAGAGCGGGATGCACGGTTTGAATTGACATCAGTTGCTCTGGGCGGTACAGTGCAACATCTTGAAGCCGAAATCGCTTTGCAAGGCGCTGGAAGTCAGGTCAATTGGCTGGGAGCGACTTTTGCCTCGGCTGACCAGCAGCTTTTGACTGAATCCCTCTTGCAACATAAGGGAATAAACACTTCCAGCTTCATTTCGTTCAAAACCGTGGTGACTGAGCAGAGTTATAGCGTTTTTGATGGCACAATCAAGATTGAACAAGATTCAAAAAACACTATTTCTCGTTTAGAGGAAAAAGCCATTCATCTTAGCCCCGATTCGCGCAGTGATTCGATCCCTGGACTCAGAATTGATACCAATAATTTAGAACGGGCGGGGCACGCCAGCACTTGTGGCTATATTGATGAAGAGCAACTTTTCTATCTGCAATCGCGGGGCCTAAGCAAAAATGAGGCTATTCACATGATTATTATGGGCTTTTTTGAACCCGTTTTGCAAGCTATTCCGCTTGAGGAACTACGTGCAACGGTGGCAAACACTATTGAGTCCAAAATTTTGTAGCCTTTTCCTCTTTATAGTCAATTTTCAGCCTTAGCTGAGAACTGAAACCGAGAAATCCTGTGAGCGATACCTTTCCCATTTTCGATGTTTTAGCTTTACGGCGTGATTTTCCCATTTTACACCAAGAAGTAAATGGTAAACCGTTGGCTTTCCTCGATTCAGCGGCTTCGTCGCAGCGGCCACGCCAAGTTATTGACTGTTTAGAAGATTATTATCGGCGTTATCATGCGAATGTGCATCGGGGAGTCTATAAACTTAGCGAAGAAGCGACTTACGCTTTTGAGCGGGCGCGGGGCAAAGTTGCGATGTTTATTGGGGCCGCTAATCTCCGCGAAATTGTTTTTACCCGCAACACCACCGAAGCAATAAATCTCGTGGCGCATGCTTGGGGCAATACCTACGTTCATGAGGGAGATCATATTCTGATCTCGCTTATGGAACATCATTCAAACATTGTGCCCTGGCAGATGTTAGCCCAAAGAGTAGGAGCCAAGCTAGATTACATAGGTGTTGATGGCGAAGGGCGTTTAGTGCTGGAAGATATTGAGCGTTTATTAACGGAACGCACAAAAATCGTTGCGCTTACTCATCAATCTAATGTTTTAGGTACAATTAACCCCATTAAAGAGATTGCCAAACAGGTCCATGCGGTTGGCGCGAAATTTTTAGTTGATGGAGCGCAAAGTGTGCCCCACATGCCTATAAATGTCCAGGATTTAGACATAGATTTTTTGGCTTTTAGCGGACATAAAATGTGTGGGCCGACGGGGGTTGGGGTTTTGTGGGGAAAGCGGAAAATTTTAGAAACGATGCCTCCCTTCTTAGGCGGCGGCTCGATGATAAAAGTTGTTGACCTCGATAAAAGCACTTATGCTGATATTCCTGCTCGTTTTGAAGCGGGAACGCCTGCAATTGGCGAGGTGATCGCGCTTGGGGCCGCAATTGATTTCTTAATGAATGTTACCCTTAAAACCATTCATGCCCATGAGCTTACGCTTATCAAATATGCCTTAGATCGCTTGAGCAATGTAGATGGTCTCACAATTTATGGCCCCAAAACGATGGAAAATCGCAGTAGCTCAATTTCTTTTACCCTTGAAGGCGCACATCCCCACGATATTGCTTCGATTTTAGATGGCGAAGGCATTGCAGTTCGGGCGGGCCATCATTGTACCCAACCTTTGCATCGGCAAATGAAGGTTGCGGCCACGACACGAGCCAGTTTCTATCTTTACAATATCCCCGAAGAAGTGGATCGTTTGGCAATGGGGTTAGAAAAAGTCAAAAAGGTTCTGCGCGGTTAAATTAGGTTTTAAGAGGAAAGCTTTATGGATAATTTCTATCAAGAACAAATCCTTGAACACTATAAGCATCCAAGTAATTATGGTAGATTAGATAATCCCACGATTTCCCACGAGGATACCAATCCTTTATGCGGTGATATTATTCGGATTGACCTTCTTATCGAAGATGAGCTTATCAAAGAGATTAAGTTTTCGGGGCAAGGCTGTGCGATTAGTCAGGCTTCGGCTTCTATGCTTACCGATGAGATCAAAGGTAAAACCCTTGCGGAAGCTAAGGCGTTCAGTAAAGAAGATTTGCTTGAATTGATTGGTATTCCTCTCCAAAAAAATCCTTCACGCTTAAAATGTGCGCTTCTTTCGTTGAAAACGCTGAAAGCGGGTTTGTATGGCATGGGAACGATGGATGATGAGGATTTGTGATTGGCTAATCATAGGTTAGATTCATTTTCATTATCATCTGTCCTTTGTAAAAACTATTTGGCAAATTGCATGATCTTACTAAACGCAAAGGTAAAACTATGACTCAAGAACGGCCTAACCTTGATTTTGATTATTCCAAATACGGTTTTCACACTGAAGAGCAATACATTTATAAGGCTGCCAAAGGTCTGACCGAAGAAATCACTCGTGAAATATCGGGGATGAAGGATGAGCCTGAATGGATGCTCAAACGGCGCTTGAAAGCCTTAGAATTATTCCATAAAAAACCTGTCCCTTTGCTTGGAACTTGGGCGAATGCGGAATTAGCCAACCTAGATTACGATCAAATCCGCTATTTCGTGCGGGCAGGCGAAAAACCCCAAAGTGATTGGGAAGCTGTGCCTGCGGAGATCAAACAAACTTTTGAGCGGTTGGGCATTCCCGAAGCGGAGCGCAAGTTTTTGGCGGGCGTGGGGGCGCAATATGAGTGTTTAGACGGGGCGAGTCGGGTGCATACGCAGCGGGGCCTTATCCCGATTCAAGACGTTTTGCCTGGTGATAAAGTCTTTTCTTTTGATGAGCAAAGCAATCAAATCATCCCTTCATTAGTAAAAGCTACGGCTTTCAAAGGCCAAAGAGTTGTTTTTGAGGTCCGAGTTGGCTCACGAGTCATTAAGGCTACTGCAAATCATCCTTTTCTGGCCCTTGAAGCGTACAATGAAATCGGTGAAAAACAGAAGAGTGCCACAAAAAAATGGAAGTATCTCCATGATTTAGTGGTCGGCGATCTGGTGGCCACGGCGAATAACCCATCTGAAAATGGTGCTTATGAACTGGTTTTTGCCAAAATTGACGCGATCAATCTTGCGGGAGTTGCTTTCGTTTATGACCTTGAAGTTGAGGGGCCCCATAACTTTTTAGCCGAAGGGCTGCTTGTTCACAATAGTGAAGTCGTTTATCATTCGCTCCGTGAGGAATGGACGAAGCTCGGTGTCATTTTCTTGGATACTGATACGGGGCTTAAAGAATATCCTGAGCTTTTCAAACAGTATTTTGGCACAATTGTCCCTGCAGCAGATAATAAATATGCTGCTTTGAACACTGCTGTCTGGTCTGGTGGGTCGTTTATCTATGTTCCACCTGGCGTGAAAGTAGATATTCCGCTCCAGGCTTACTTTAGAATCAATACGGAAAACATGGGACAATTTGAACGGACCCTAATTATTTTAGATGAGGGTGCTGAAGCTCATTATATTGAAGGCTGTTTCACTGCTGGAGCACGAGTTATCACCCACAAAGGCGAAAAAGCAATTGAACAAATTGCAGTTGGCGATGAGGTAATGACGCATAAAGGGCGTTATCGGCGCGTTTATCGCACGATGCAGCGGCCTTATCAGGGAAAACTCTATACGATTCGCTATTGGGGTGATAGCACCCAAACGCTTAATGTAACAGCAGAGCATCCTCTCTTTGTTAAGCGAAATCGTAACATTGCGCCTGAATGGGTTGAAGCAAAAACGGTTCAGGTTGGTGATTATCTTGTAATTCCTCTTCAAAAGCCAGATCCGCAGCCTAAAGAAGACTCAAGGATTTCTTTTCCTTCCGATGAGAATTATCTCTATGTTCCCATTCGGAGCATCGAATCTTCGTTGACAGAGACTGAAGTTTATAATTTTTCAGTCGAAGAAGATGAATCGTATGTCGCTGAAGGAGTCGTTTCACATAATTGCACTGCTCCTATCTATAGTACCAATTCTTTGCATTCAGCAGTGGTCGAGATAATCATCAAAAAAGGTGCGAAATTTCGCTATACCACCATTCAAAATTGGTCTAATAACATCTATAACCTCGTTACTAAGCGAGCCGTTGCGTATGAAGAAGCCTCCATGGAGTGGGTTGATGGCAATATCGGGAGTCGACTAACGATGAAATACCCTGCGGTCTACCTTTTGGGGCGCGGCGCTCGCGGCGAAGTGCTGAGTATTGCTTATGCGGGGCGCGGCCAACACCAGGACGCAGGAGCCAAAATGGTGCATGTTGCACCAGATACCACGAGCCGCATTACCAACAAATCTATTAGCAAAGATGGCGGAAAGACAACTTATCGTGGTTTGGCGAAGGTTGCGCGGGGCGCAACGAATGCAAAAGTCAATGTCAATTGCGACGCTCTGATTTTAGATGCAAGGTCGGCGAGTGATACGATTCCCTATATCGAAATTGAGGAACAAAGCGCAACTTTAGCCCATGAAGCTACCGTTGGCCGCATTGGTGAAGAGCAAGTTTTCTATCTAATGAGTCGAGGCTTATCTGAAAGCGAGGCTCTTTCAATGATTGTGTTAGGGTTTATTGAGCCTTTTCGGCGGGAATTGCCGATGGAATATGCCGTAGAGCTTAATCGGCTGATTGAAATGGAAATGGAAGGCTCAGTTGGTTAGGAGCATTTGAATGCCATTTGTTCAACTCAGTGC
>Ga0316607_1000157_pt1 | contig 28255 bp, 26 predicted proteins | sample MIS2016062E_MG_FD_207674 | JGI IMG/M metagenome (GOLD analysis project Ga0316607, IMG submission 207674) | Microbial mat bacterial communities from Middle Island sinkhole, Lake Huron, Michigan, United States - MIS.2016.062E | ecosystem: Environmental > Aquatic > Freshwater > Lake > Sediment...
ATAAAAAAACACGGCAGAAGAGCGGTAAGTGTTTTCAAATACGGCTTAGATTACTTGTCTAAATTTCTTTTTACAGGTGTTAATCGTTTGGAAAACAATCTATTTTGCTTTTTGTCATGTACTTAACAAATAAAGTCTAAAAAATATTTTTAAAAACCAGTTGTAAGTAATTTTTTTTGAAAATGCAATTTGTCGTGCACCCAATTTACATGAATTCATAAACAGTTAAAATTAATTATCACTAATTTTCCTGCTTTGCCTGTAAATCCGTGAAATTTAGACAGTAAAAAATTCGCATAAATTCGTGGCTACTTTTTTTTCTTTTTTAAAAGATTTTGCCGTGCATTATTGAACTATACAATAATAAAAATCATTTTTAAAATTTCCAAAAGTGCAATATTTAAAAATTTCTGCTACTTTTGTCACAGAAAAACACACCTATGGCAAAGAATTTAGTTATCGTGGAGTCCCCTGCAAAGGCAAAAACAATCGAGAAATTTCTAGGAAGCGACTATCAAGTGGAGTCAAGTTTTGGGCATATTGCCGACTTGCCTTCAAAAGAAATGGGGGTAGATGTTGAAAACGGATTCAAACCCAAATACGAAGTTTCGACCGATAAAAAAGCGTTGGTTGCTAAACTAAAAGGACTTGCCAAAAACGCCGAAATGGTTTGGTTAGCCAGTGATGAGGATCGCGAAGGGGAAGCTATTTCGTGGCATCTGTCTGAAGAATTAAAATTAGATAAGAATAAAACCAAGCGAATTGTTTTTCACGAAATCACGAAAACTGCCATTCTAAAAGCCATTGAAAATCCAAGGGAAATAGATTATAATTTGGTCAATGCACAACAAGCCCGAAGAGTTTTGGACAGATTGGTAGGTTATGAATTGTCGCCAGTTCTTTGGAGAAAAGTAAAAGGCGGACTTTCGGCAGGGCGTGTACAATCGGTTTCAGTTCGTTTGATTGTCGAGAGAGAAAGAGAAATTCAGAATTTCAATTCAGTTGCCACTTATTCAGTGGTAGCCGAATTTACCAATGAAGCAGGAAAATCTTTCAAAGCAAAATTGCCAAAGAATTTCAATACCAAAAAAGAAGCCGAGGATTTCTTGAAAAAGAATATTGGTTCTACTTATAAAGTTTCGGATTTAGAAACCAAACCTACCAAAAAATCGCCAACTGGTCCTTTTACCACTTCGACTTTGCAACAAGAAGCCGCAAGAAAATTGTATTTGCCTGTTGGAATCACGATGCAATTAGCACAACGTTTGTATGAAGCAGGTCTCATTACTTATATGAGAACCGACAGCGTGAACTTATCAAAAGACGCAATGGAGGCCGCCCAAACCGAAATCATCAAATCCTACGGAGCAGCATTTTCTAAACCACGAACTTTTGTCAATAAAAGCAAAGGAGCGCAAGAAGCTCACGAAGCAATTCGTCCAACAGATATGTCACGTCGCACGGTAAACATTGATAGAGACCAAGCCCGTTTGTATGATTTAATTTGGAAACGAACTTTGGCTTCGCAAATGAGCGATGCCGAATTGGAAAGAACCAATGTGAAAATTGTAGCCAACAATCACGGGGAAGTTTTTATCGCTTCAGGAGAAGTATTGCTTTTTGAAGGTTTCCTAAAAGTATATTTAGAAGGAAATGATGACGATGATGAGGAACAAGAAGGAATGTTGCCAGTGATGAAAGTCAACGAAAAATTAGAAAATAATTCCATCACAGCAACCGAAAGATATTCTCGTCCGGCGGCAAGATACACAGAGGCTTCTTTGGTAAAAAAATTAGAAGAATTAGGAATAGGGCGTCCATCAACTTATGCACCAACGATTTCTACGATTATCAACAGAAATTATGTCGAGAAAGGAAATCTTGACGGTCAAGAACGCAATTATACACAACTGATATTACAAAACGGTAAAGTAGGGGAGAAGGTATTAAAAGAAAATACAGGTTCCGATAAAGGAAAATTAGTTCCAACAGATATTGGAACGATTGTAACTGATTTCTTGGTTAAAAATTTTGAAAACATTTTGGATTATAATTTCACCGCCAAAGTAGAACAAGATTTTGATGAAATTGCAGAAGGGAATGTCAATTGGACTAAAATGATGCAGGAATTCTATGATAAATTTCATCCAAATGTTAAAGATGTTGAGGCTAATGCCGACAGGGAAAGCGGCGAGAGAATCCTCGGGAAAGACCCTAAAACAGGAAAGCAAGTTTCGGTTCGTTTGGGAAAATTTGGTCCAATGGCACAAATAGGTGAAGCTGATGATGAGGATAAAAAATTCGCCAGTTTGATGAATGACCAAAACATTGGAAATATCACTTTGGAAGAAGTTTTAGATTTGTTTTTGTTGCCAAAAAATTTAGGTACCTATAAAGGACAAGAAGTTGAGGTAAGCAACGGTCGTTTTGGTCCTTACGTTCGTCACGGAAGTGCTTTTGTTTCTTTGCCAAAAGGCGAAAATCCTTTGGATGTTAGTATAGAAAGAGCAAAAGAATTAATTGATTATAAAGCCCAAGCCGATGCCCCAATTGCCACTTACAAAGGCGAACCAGTTCAAAAAGGAACAGGTCGTTTTGGCCCTTTTATCAAATGGGATGGTGTTTTTATCAATGTCAGCAAAAAATATAATTTTGATAATTTATCACAAACCGATATTGTTGAATTGATTGAAGATAAATTACAAAAAAATATTGATAAGGTGATACACAACTGGGCAACCGAAGGGATTTTAGTTCAAAAAGCACGTTGGGGAAGATCTGAAATAACCAAAGGAAAAATCAAAATAGAATTGAGCAAAGACATTGATGCTGCCAAATTGACCTTAGCACAAGTTCAAGAAATGATTGCCAAGAAAACACCAGCCAAAAAAGTCGCAATAAAAAAAGCAACTTCAGCTAAAAAACCCATTGCAAAGAAAGCACCCATAAAAAAGAAATAATAATATTGCTAAATTCAAGTTTCTCTTCCTTCTCCTGCGGAAAGGGTCGGGGAGGGAAAAAAAAGAAATAATCTATGGAATTTGACTTCCTAAAGCCTTTAGACAATGAAATCCTTCAGTTTATTAAGGAGGTTTCTTCCCGGCATTTGGGGAGCAAAGTAGTATTTCATACTCAAGAAGAATTCCCAGATTTAGATAAAATTAAAATTGCAATTGTTGGTGTTCTAGAAAATAGAGGAAATACGAATCAAAACAAAGATGTAAACCTGACGCATATTCGCAAAGAATTGTACGCCTTGTTTCCAGGAAATTGGGATACTTCCATCGCCGATTTGGGGAATATTTTTGCGGGCAACACCATTTCAGATACTCATTTTGCTTTGAAAAAAGTAGTTTCAAGTTTAATCAAAAAAAAAATTATTCCTGTTGTTATTGGCGGTTCGCAAGACTTAACCTATTCGCTTTACAGAGCTTATGACGAATTGGAGCAAATGGTAAACTTGGTTTCCATTGATAGTAAATTCGATTTTGGCAAAGAAAGCGATGCTATTTCTGCATCATCCTATTTAACTAGAATAATTATCGAAGAACCTAACAATCTTTTTAATTTTTGTAATTTGGGTTATCAAACCTATAATAATTCTCAAGAAGAAATAGATTTAATTGACAAATTATTCTTTGAAGCCTATCGATTGGGAGAGATTTCGAGTACAATTGCAATTTCGGAACCCGTTTTTAGAGATGCTGATTTAGTTAGTTTAGATATGGCCTCGGTAAAATCATCAGCTTCTGGCAATTTGGCTACTTTTATTCCTAACGGATTTAATGGAAAAGAAATATGTGCTTTGTCAAGATATGCTGGAATCAGTGATAAAGTTTCTCTTTTTGGGGTCTTTAATCACAGTGGTTCTAAGCAAGAATCAATTCTTATTGCTCAAATTATTTGGTATTTTATCGAAGGTTATCATTATCGATCAAACGAATATCCTTATGGGAGTAAAGAGAATTACACAAAATATATCATCCCTTTAGATGAAGAATTGATTTTTTTCAAAAGCAATAAAACCGAAAGATGGTGGATTGAAATACCCTTTATTTCAAATAATAATAATAAGTTAAAGAAAAGCTCGTTATTACCTTGCTCTTATGAGGAATATTTGGCGGCTTGTAATCAAGAAATCCCTGAAAGATGGTGGAAGGCTCAACGAAAAAACATGCCCTAGTGGGTATTATTAAGTGTATTTTAAATGTATTTTAAAAAATAAACCTGAAATTATTTAAAAAAAGTTTATGTTTGATAAAATAAAACATTAATAAAAATAAAATTTGTGTATTTTTGCTAAAATTTATTTTCAAAGACAATATTTTTTCTAAATAAATAAAATTGTAGATTTGAAAATAAATAGTAATCTAAATAATTGTTTTATTAAAGAATAATAAATAGGTTTACAGACTGAATAATAATGATTAATTAACCCTGTTAATATGAAGAAGTTTATTGCTTTTGTTGCAATTTTAACCTTACTGGTTGGATGTGGCAAAATGTCCGACAAAGGAGAACTAGTCGGTGTTAAAGGTGCAAAATGGCATCCCGAAAAACCCTATGGAATGACCTTGGTTCCTGGTGGTTCGTTTATTATGGGAAAATCCGATGAGGATGTTGCCAATGTTGGTGATGCAAACACAAAAACAGTTACTGTGCGTTCTTTTTATATGGATGAAACAGAGATTACCAACCGAGAATACCGAGAATTTGTTGAATGGGTAAAAGACTCTACAATGAGGGTTCGATTGGCTATTCTTGCAGAAGAATCTGGAATGAAGCCAGGGGCGGGTGCTTCAAAAGGAAAAGGAAAAAATGCAGGAAGTATAGGTGATTTTGCATTTAATGATCAAGAACCCTCAAAGATGAACGCCTATGATAAGTACATGTACGAAAATTATTATAGTATTGGCACAGATGACGATCCTTATGCTGGACGAAAACTCAACAGAAAAGTAAAATTGATTAAAGATACTAAGTTATATCCAGATGAATATTATACCGAAGTGATGGATTCAATGTATTTGCCTTTAGTCGCTTCCTATAATGGATTGAGAACCATCGATGTAGACAAATTAAAATTTAGATATTCTTGGATGGACATTCAGGCAGCTGCAAAAGCCAAAGTAGGAAAAAGAAAAGATTTCATTAGAACAGAGCAAGTTAAAGTTTATCCTGACACCACCACTTGGATTAAAGATTTCTCCTACTCTTATAATGAACCCATGCACAACGATTATTTTTGGCATCAAGCTTATGGAGAATATCCTGTTGTGGGTGTAAACTGGAAACAGGCAAAAGCATTTTGTGCTTGGAGAACTTTGAAAAAAAACATTTGGATAAAATCTAAAAAGAAACATCACGACCTAATCAATACTTTCAGATTACCAATAGAAGCAGAATGGGAATATGCCGCAAGAGGTGGGTTAGAATCAGCAACTTATCCTTGGGGTGGTCCTTACACCAAAAATGACAGAGGTTGTTTCCTCGCTAATTTCAAACCAACCAGAGGAGATTATGCAGCCGATGAAGCATTATACACTGTAGAAGCAAAATCGTTTGAACCAAACGGGTACAATCTATACAATATGGCAGGAAATGTTGCCGAATGGACAGATTCCTCTTATGATCCAAATGCTTATGAATATGTTTCCTCAATGAACCCTAACAATAACGATACTTCTAACAAACGAAAAGTAGTTCGTGGTGGTTCTTGGAAAGACGTTGCTTATTTTCTTCAAGTAGGAACAAGAACATTTGAATATGCTGATTCCGCTAGAAGTTTCATAGGATTCAGAACAGTTCAAGATTATATGGGAACCCAATCAACCCAAAAAATGAAGAAAAGAAAATAACCAATAACTCAAATAATAAAAATTAACTAAAAAATAAATATTATGGCATTGATAGATAAACAAACAATGAATTTTTTCTACGGAATGGGAGCAGCAGTAGTAATTATTGGAGCTTTATTCAAAATTACCCACTTCGAAATTGGACCGATAACTGGAAATTTAATGCTTACTATTGGTCTTGTAGTCGAAGCCTTTATTTTTGCTCTTTCTGCATTTGAACCCGTAGAAAAAGATTTAGATTGGACTTTAGTTTATCCAGAATTAGCTAATGGCGAAGCTAGAAAAAAATTAGATAAAGTAGAAACTTCTTCAGATGCACAAGGATTATTGTCTCTAAAATTAGACGCAATGCTCAAAGAAGCTAAAATTGACGGAGAATTGATGATGAGTCTAGGAACCAGTATCAAAAACTTTGAAGGAGCTGCAAAAAGTATTATGCCAACAGCAGATTCTTTAGCATCAACCAAAAAATACAGCGAAGAATTAACTCTTGCAGCATCTCAAATGGAATCTTTAAACAGTTTGTATAAAGTTCAATTACAAACTGCCTCAAAAAATGTTGAAATTAATGATGCAATAGTAGAAGATAATATAAAATTAAAACAGCAAATGTTATCATTAACTTCAAACTTGACCTCCTTGAATAATGTATATGGAGGAATGCTTTCTGCTATGGGTAATAAAGGCTAATTAGTTCATACTTTAAATAATAATAATAACTAATTAATAGAAAATATGGCAGCAGGAAAATTAAGTCCTAGGCAGAAAATGATAAATCTAATGTATTTGGTTTTTATCGCAATGTTAGCATTAAATATTGACAAAGAAGTAATATCGGCATTTGGATCAATAAATGAAAAATTTGAGAATGCAAATAGTGCAGCAGAACTTTCAAATTCGCAGTTGATTAATAGTTTAGATGTTAAAGCATCAGAAGCAGGTGGGGAATTTAAAATTGCTTCAGAAACTGCACATAAAGTAGCATCAATTTCTAAAAACTTTTATGATTACATTGGATTATTGAAAGGAGATATTTTAAAAGACACAAAAGTAGATGAAGAATCAGGCAAACTACCTTATGAATCTATGGATCGTGGCGATGTTATTGATGATAAATGGTTTAGTCCTGCTGGGCTTTCTTCTAAAGGAAAAGAAATAAAGGCAACTATTGAAAAATATAAGACTGATATGAAAGCTGTAATCGGGAACAATATAAAGTTTGCTGCCACTTTGAAAGAAATCGATTCTAAGTTTGATTTGTCAAAAGTTAAAGATAAGAATGGTATTGAGAGAGAATATTTTGAATATAATTTTAAAGGTTTCCCATCAATAACTTCTTTGTCTAAATTATCTGTTTGGCAAAGCGATGTGAAAAAAGCTGAAACTGACATTTACAGTTCATTATTAGGCAAAGCAGCGGTTTCGGCTGCATCATACAATAATTATCAGGCTATTGTTGTGTTAGATAAGAACGCCTATTTTCAAGGTGAAAATGTTACTGGAAAAGTAGTTTTAGGACGTTATGACGAAAATACTAAGGTTAGCTCTTTTAATGGTCCTGGTAAGTTGGTAAATGGACAAGCTGTTTTATCTATGACTGCTGGAGGTATTGGAGAACAGAATATTGGCGGATCATTTTCTTTTATTGAAGATGGCAAACCAATTAATCTTCCATTTAAAGGCACGTATGTTGTTGTTCCAAAACCTAATTCCGCAACAATATCGGCTGATAAAATGAATGTGGTATATCGTGGTGTAGTAAATCCAATTTCTGTGTCATTTGCTGGTATTGGTGACGACAAAGTCTCTGCCTCTGGACCTGGGTTATCTCCTGCAGGTGGTAAAGGTAAATACAACATGAGTCCTCAATCAGGAACTGAAGCTAAAATTACAGTCACAGGCAAACTACCAAATGGACAAACTGTTTCGGATAGTAAGACTTTTAGAATTAAAGGAATTCCTGGGCCATCAGGAACAATTAGAGGCGAAATGGGAATTGTAAAAGGACCCAAATCTAGTTTAGAAATTTCAACAATTGGAGCTAAATTAGTTGACTTTGATTTTGAAGTTGGATTAGATGTTGTGGGATTCAATTTTAAAGTATCAGGACAGCCCACAGTTGTGGTTGTAGGAAATAAATTAAATCCACAGTGTAAATCAGTTCTTTCAAGAGTTCAAAGAGGGGATCAAGTTACTATTTCAGAAATTAAAACAAAATTAGTTGGAGCTGGTAGTTATTTGTTACCAAGAACATCGCCTGTAATTTATGAAATCCAATAATTAATTCGGTTTCTAAAAAAAAGTTACTTTAATAACTTATAATGATAATATGATGAACAAGAGAAATTTTTTAATAGTTATTATTTCCATATTTGGGAGCATCCTATCTTATGGTCAGGCAAATTTGCTGAATGCAAAAATACCTGAAGAAATTGGATTAAAATCTGCGGCACAACAAATTTCAGATAATGACAAACCATTGGAATATGGTTATGTTGATGATAGAGATGTGTTGATGGGTAAAATGGTTTGGGAAATCATCGATTTAAGTGAAAGAATAAATTTTCCGCTTTATTTCCCTATTGATACTGCAAACATTGGAGCCGACAGACGATCGCTTTACGATGTTTTGACAAAAGCTATTAGGAAGGGAGAAATTACTGAAGTATATTCAGATAGTTATTTCAATATTAAAAAATCATTCAAAGATATTAATGCCTCTTTGTCAAGAATTGACACTACTGATGCTGGTAGAGAACAGGTAAATCAAGATCCAGACGCATTTAGAGAGCGGGTTGTTACAAGAAATGTGACAACTGGAAAAGGGAAAAAGAAAGTTACTAAATCTGTAACTGAAACAATTCCTATTAGTAAAACTATTTCTCCAGAATATATTGTTAAACAAGATCTTACTGCACAAGATGTATCACAATATAAAATTAAAGGTTACTGGTATTTTGACAAACGTCAGAGTGAACTTAAATATAGATTATTGGGAATTTGCCCTGTAACCCCTGATGTTTTTACCATTAATAGTGAAGAAAAAGATTATATCGAATTATTTTGGGTGTTTTTCCCAGCTTCAAGAGATATTTTGCATGAAGCAAAAGCATTTAATGATAAAAATTCTGCAATGCCTATTTCTTTCGATCAAATATTAAATTCTAGGCGTTTTAATGCTGTTATTTATCAAGAAGAAAATGTTTATGGCGATAGAGCAATTGCAAACTATATGAAAGACAATTCACAAAACCAGTTGCTAGAGTCTGAAAGGGTTAAAGGAAAAATTCGTAATTTCGAGGAAGATATGTGGAATTACTAAATTATATTTAAAATTAAACAAAGAACTCTTGCTCATTGCGAGAGTTTTTTGTTTAAAGACAAATAGGTTTAAAATTATAAGCTCCCAACTTAACCCCAACAAACTTCTAACTTCTAACTTCTAACTTTCCACTTCCCACTTCTAACTTCACAAATGGTAGATTACTTAATAATAGGCTCAGGATTAGCGGGTATTTCATTCTCTGAAATTGCACTAAAAAACCAAAAAACTATTTTGGTAATGGATAATAATTCGCAAAATTCATCAAAAATTGCAGGAGGTTTGTATAATCCTGTGATTTTAAAGCGTTTTAGCGAAGTGGGTCATGCCAAAGAACATTTGCTCATTATGAATGAATTCTTTACCAATTTGGAAAGAAAACTCAATTGTAAAGTGGATTATAAAATGCCCATTTTAAGAAAATTTTTTTCTATCGAAGAGCAAAACAATTGGTTCACAGCTTCTGATAAACTGAATTTAGCTCCTTTTTTGTCAACTCAGTTAATTTCCAAAAAATATCTGTCAATAGATTCTCCTTTTGGCTATGGAGAAGTTTTGCAAACAGGTTATGTGGATACAGCCTTGTTGTTGAAGTTGTACAGAGAATATTTAATTAAAAATAATTTATTTATTGAAGAATCTTTTGATTATTCGCTTTTGAAAGAAGAATCAGAATGGGTTAGTTATAAAAATATTCAGGCAAAGCATATCATTTTTGCTGAAGGCTTTGGGATGCACTCCAATCCATATTTTAATAATTTACCATTAGATGGTACCAAAGGCGAACTTTTCATCATTAAAGCGCCATTAATAGATTTAGATGTAATAGTAAACACAAGCGTTTTTATTTTGCCTTTGGGTAACAATTTATTCAAAGTAGGTGCAACTTATAATTGGACAGACAAAACAGATATTCCTACCGAAGAAGGAAAAACGGAACTAATAGAAAGAATTAGAGAAATAATTAATTGCGATTTTGAAATTGTGAAACATTTTGCTGGTGTTCGGCCAACAGTTAAAGACAGAAGGCCTTTAGTGGGGACTTATCAAAAGCATAATTCCATTCACATTCTCAACGGTTTGGGAACTCGTGGCGTCATGCTGGGACCCGCAATGGCAAAAGCTTTGTTTGAAAATATTGAGTATAAAAAACCTTTAGATAAAACAATTGACATTCGGAGGTTTGATAAAAATAGATGATTTATTGAAAAACATAATATATCAATTGTTTCCATATTGTTTTAAGAAAATTTATTCCTTCATAAAGTCGGTAAAATCTGACCAATCTTCAACTCGAAAGGCACGAATGTCTCTAACGGAATCTTTGAACCAACTTATTTTCTTTAATTCGTTCATTGCTCTAAACAAATTAGACATATCGCTGTTTTTAGATAAATAAACACTGCCCTGAGTATTGTAAAATTCGTATTTTCTTAATGCTTTACCAATTTCAAAATAAGCATTATTATATGGCTCACCATAGTTATTTTTGAGGTCAACCACAACCATATCAAAACTTATTGCAAACATAATTAGGCTACTTTAAAATATTTTTCTTCTCCAAAAAATATCCTTCCTTTTTCATCTTTAATTGCTATAACAATTCCTTTGAATGGGTTTTTCTCAACATCTATAACCTCTCCTTTAACCCAAACATCTAAACCCGTTAGTTTTGGGTCGGCTATTGCTTTGTCTCCTGTTTTCATGATTTTAAAATTTTTATCAAAATTAATAGATTTTAAAGCATATTCATTACTATTCTACTTTTTTTTATCAATTTCTTCTTTTAGCTTTTGGTTTTCTATCTTGAGAGAAGCGTTTTGGGATTTGAGTAACTCTATATGTTCTAAAACAAAATCTGGCATGTTGAAGTAGTGAATAGTGCCTGAATTATTTACAGAACCTTTATCACCTTTATAGACAATGCGCACGTTATCTTCCTCATAAATATCTTCTTTTTTTACTTCCAATTCTTTGGCTATTTTGTCCCACTCGGCATCTACAATTTTTTTTACCCCGTTTTCTTTACGGCTATAATTGGATTGAGTCATCCCTACTAAATCTGCCAATTGTTCTTGCGACAAGCCTTTTTTTGTTCTGGCCTCAAATAATTTTTCTTTAACCATCGGTCTAATTTTTTAACAAATATAAAATTAATATCATTAAGTTTACATAACAATACTGAATATTATTTGCATAAAATTGGCATAAAATGGCATAAGGTATTTTTTGTTTACTGAATATATTTGAACAAATTATTCTTACATTCGTTTTTGAAAGAAGCAAAGTGCACGTTGTGGATAGAGGGAATGAATTTGAAGAAAGTAAAAAAAACTATTTATTAATTAAATTTTAGAAAGTATGAAATTAGAAAGTTTAAAATTAGAGAAGTTTAAAAGCAATGCATTGAAAAAAGAGCAAATGTTTATGCTGAATGGAGGGGGATCGAAAACTGAAGCAGGAACTCACTGTGGTGAACACGGTCCTAAAGGTAAATTCATGGAATATGACTATGGATATGATGTTCTTAGAGGAGTGGACAGTTCTGGAATGAGTTATATAACATATCACAACAGAAGTAATGTTCGAGATTCATGTGAGCAGAATTCTTCTTATAATTAGGTAATAAATAACTTAAATAATTGCTTTTATAAAATGCTCATCCTAACCCTCTCCTTGGGAGAGGGAATCTAAACCGTAGAAATGGATGATGTTTAATCTATAATCCCCAAATTACTTATTATTTTGATAAAAAAACTTACAGTTTCATTATTTTTTTTAATTACTATTTTTGTTGTTAACCTAACATTCGGTCAAAATCAGCAAAAACATAAAACTTTCAATCAAAACAATTTTGAAAAAAACAAAATATTTGATGAAATCTATCATTTGCGCTGGTATAAGAACAATTGGCTTCCTAATGTAAAAGATACTTTGCCCTACTTTGTTGACGATAGGAATTATAAAGGAGTTATTAATTATGGGTTAAAATTTAGAAGAAAAGATCATAAAAACTTTACTTTTGTTGAAAGTGTAATTATGTATTTTTTAAAGGTAGAATTTACAAAATGTGATTATAACCCAAAAGACAGTATCGTAAATATAGAAGGTTTTGTAAGTGGCGGTTGGGGTGATGAACTTGGAAAAAAGGAAATAGAAAACCATATAGACATATTTCTTGGACAAATAACAGACACAATAAGAGACTGTTCTTACGGCAATGCCTTTTTTGACAAAATTTTAAACAAAGAGACTATAGAAACAAAATGGAAAAATAAAGAAATAGATGAATTTACAATTCTAGACACATTTCCTGCTTTTTATTTTAAAAATTATTCCTACTATCGAACTGCTCCTAAAGGAAGACGTCCCTTTGCAATTAGCGGAAAGGTTACAAAAAACACATTACTTGCATTTGGAGGAAGAGGTTGCTATTCCGAGATTTTTGATTTGGGAACTATGATTTATAACCCCAACAAAAATAAACAAGTAAAATATATAAAAAAGGAAGAGAAAAATTACAGGGATTTAATTATTAATAATAAACTTGTAGCAGATATAGAGAAAGAAAAGGCACAAAAAGAAGAAATTAATTATTATACTTATACACAAAAAGCCGAGAATCTAATTTTAAGCAGGCAATATGGCAGTGCTAAAGAAGAATATAATTTGTTGAGTCAAAAATATCCCACTTTATTTTCGAGAGACATTCACAACGCTATTCGTTGTGCCATTCTGTCCAGAGATCTCAAATCTGCTTTTTGGTGGGGTGAAAAAATGGCTTTAAAAGGTGTTGAAATCTCCTATTTCAATTCCAAAATTTTTGTTGGATTGCGGAAAAATCAGGAATGGAAAAATTTTACTCCCAAATATGATTCTATTTATAGATTGATAAAAAACAATTTGAATCTCAAATTAAAGAATGAACTAACAGATTTAGTCAATGAAGATCAAGCCGATTATGGATTAGAAAACCGTAAAGACCCAAAAGTATTATTTGAAACTACCGAAAGAGTTACGGATAAATTGATTGATTTGTTAAAAAGAGAAGGATACCCTTCTGAAGAAAAAATAGGAGCTTATGTAAAAAATGATACTATTTTGATCTCCTCGCCTGATTACAATGTATTAATTAGACATGCCATTCAACAAGAACCTAAAAATTTAGCAGTTTTAAATGAACTACTCCAAAAAAGTATTAATGCTCTTGAGTATGATAGCAAAAGAAGTCCTAATAATATAACACCTTATAATTCCTGTTTCCATATCTATAAAGGCAATTTATACAATTCGAAATCGTGTGGAAATAATGATCTGATGGTGAGAAAAATAAAATTTATGTTTAATAATCAAAATAACTTTATTGTTGACAATGGGAATTATATAATAAGTGAATACAACAAAGAAAACCCAAAAGAATGGGACGATTATTATGAACAAGAATTCAATTTTATTATGAAACTAACTGATGACTGGGAGTTTTATGAAAAATAAACCAAACTATGATTTTAATTTACAGTAAAGATGTTGATGATTTTGTAAATCAAGTAATGGATTGTTTGGAACAAGATTTTATAAGAATAGGAGAAACTGATAAAGTTAGTATTGAAGCAATGGATTTTAGTAACGATAAAGATTCTTATTTATTAAAAACGGACTATTTAGAAAATATAGAGATAGAAAACATTAAAAGTGTTTGGTTTAATGGCGGAGGCATTAGTTCTAATGGAGATGACTATGAAAATAAATGTTATGAAGTTCTTAATGATGCCCTTCTTTTGCAAAAATCAATTAAAAAAATTGGGAAAAGAATTGCAGATTTTGAAACAAATCGCCTAGATATTATGCTTGAGGCAAAAGAACAAGGACTAAAAATTCCTCATACTTTGATTACAGGCAGTAAAGAAAGGTTGAAAATTTTTTATGACATATTTGATAATAAAAATGGAATTATATCCAAAAGAATATTAGATAGTTTCTATTATAAAGATGAATGTTTTTTGTACAATTTTAATTTAACTTTTCAAATTACCCCTGAAATTCTAATTAAAACCACTGATGAATTTACTATTTCATTTTTTCAAGAAAGAATAATAGCTGATTTTGAGATTAGGGTTATTTATATTGATGGACATTTTTATTCTACAGCAATTCACAATTTTGATGATGATATAGATATTAGAACTAGATTTATTAAAATGGATAATTTAAGATTAGTTCCATTTAAATTGCCTACTGAAGTCGAAGGAAAACTTGAAAAAGTTTTTAAGAAATTTAATCTTAATTATGGATCGGCAGATCTTATATACTGTAAGGATAACTATTATTTTCTTGAAATAAATCCAACAGGACAAATAAGTTTTGTAAATAATGCTTGTAACTATTATATAGAAAACAAATTAGCAGAAATTTTGGAAAATGGAAAATAAAAAACCTATCAATATTTTTAATGGTTTGAAATTTAAAGTTAATAATGAACCTCAAAATCAAATTATTGCAAAAAGCAAACTTATTACAATTCAATATTATCAAAATTCCAGAAATATTTCTAAACCCTTTGTCAAACCTATTTCAAAAATAATCTGATTTGAACCAATACAACTTTATTCTTTTTGCTGATTGTATTCCAGTCAAAGGATATGGCAGAAGTATTATCTGTGATACAAAGAATAACAATTATCATATTATTCCAAATGGATTATATGATATTTTAGATTTGTATAATGGCAAGAAAGTTGAAGAAATAAAAAATGATTATGAGCATCAATATGATGAAATAATTGATGAATATTTTCAATTTTTAAAAGATAATAGACTTATTTTCTTTAATTCAAATCCAGAATTATTTCCCAAAATGTCAACGGTATGGATTACGCCTTCAATAATAACAAATGTAATCATTGATTATGACGAAAATTTTCACGATTTTGAAAATTTAATAACTCAATTTGATAAATTAAAATGTTCCTATATTCAGCTGAGATTTTATAAAAAGATTAGTCTTGATTATATAAATAGCATTGTTAAAACATTAGAAAAAACAAAATCAAGAATTGTTTCAATTGATTTTATTTTACCATTTTATGAAAACTTTAATTTAGAAGAATTAAACATATTATTATCAGAAAACACTAGAATTCACTCAATTATCATTTATAATTCCCCTTACGATAAAAGCAACAAACCCTTAAACCAAAAAATGGGCTATGTTATGTTGGTTAAAAGAAATATAATTAATGAAAAGCATTGTGGTTTAATAAATGATGAATATTTTTATTCAAATATTAAACTTTTTAGCGAATCACAACATTATAACACCTGTTTAAACAAAAAAATCTCAATTGACAAAGATGGCAATATTAAAAACTGCCCATCAATGGCACAAAGCTTTGGAAATATAAAAGAAACTACACTAGAAGAAGCATTAAATCATCCTGATTTTAAAAAATACTGGAACATTACCAAAGACCAAATAGAAGTGTGCAAAGATTGTGAGTTTCGACACATTTGCACCGATTGCCGTGCCTATATAGAAGATCCTGACAATCAATATTCAAAACCTTTGAAATGTGGTTATAATCCGTATACTAATGTTTGGGAAGAATGGAGTACTAATCCTTTAAAACAGAAAGCTATTGAATTTTATGGTATGCAAGATCTAATTAAAAAAAAATCGTGATTTCGTTTACCCCTGCCATTATTATCAATCAGTGCCAATATCCTAAAATGTACGAAAGGAAAGAGTTGGTGTATTTTATCAACGATTTACTAGAAGACGAATTTTAAAAATTAGTAAAATATGCAATTAACATCAATAGGAGTCTTGACTTACTGGTATGGTAACTATCCTTGGTATTTTCCGTATTATGTACATTCTTGTTCGTTCAATCCCACGATAGATTTTTATATCATGACGGACAATCTGGACGAAATTCCCAACAAACCCGATAATTTTAATCATTGTTTACAAGACAATGCAGGAAATAAAAACATTGACGACTGAAAAATTGGGATTCCAGGTGAGTCTCGAACATGCTTATTAACTCAAAATGCCAATTAACTGAATGATTTAATTTCTTCTTTTAGCATTTGGTTTTCTTGCAGGAGGGTTTCTATTTCATCTTTCAAAGCAATATTTCCTTTTTTGAGTTCGGCGTTTTGGGTCTTGAGTAACTCAATATGTTCTAAAACAAAATCGGGCATGTTGAAGTAGTGAATGTTTCCTGAATTATTTACAGAACCTTTATCACCTTTATAGACAATGCGCACGTTATCTTCCTCATAAATATCTTCTTTTTTTACTTCCAATTCTTTGGCTATTTTGTCCCACTCGGCATCTACAATTTTTTTTACCCCGTTTTCTTTAAGGCTATAATTGGATTGAGTCATCCCAACTAAATCTGCTAATTGTTCTTGCGACAAGCCTTTTTTTGTTCTGGCATCAAATAATTTTTCCTTAACCATCGGTATAATTTTTTAACAAATATAAAATTAATATCATTAAGTTTACAAAACTGTATTGAATATTATTTGCATAAAATTGGCATAAAATGGCATAAGGTTTTTTTTGTTTACTGAATATATTTGAACAAATTATTCTTACATTCGTTTTTGAAAGAAGCAAAGTGCACGTTGTGGATTGAGAAGATAATTGTATTGAAAATTTTATTAAAAAATATTAATTAAAAAATATTAATTAAAAAACTTAAATTATGAAAAATTTCAAAAAACTTTCAAGAGAAGAATTAAAAAAGACTGTTGGTGGTCAGGCCTGTAGGCATGTAATTCAAGGAGCAGATGGTAGATGGACTACAAGGAAGGGCACTTGTCGACAAGCAGTTGAGCCATCTGAAAGTATAAGTGGCATGATTATAGATTTAATTACTAGTCCAATGTATTGTGACACTGGATTAGGCGAAGTAGCTGTTACTAGTAACGGTGGAAGATCAAGATGCTAAAAAAAGAGACTGTGTAAAAGCAGTCCTCTTTTTTTATAATAGAGTTTATAGACTTTATCTTATTGAATTTTGTAAAGTATTTTGAAATATTTTTATCTTTATTTTTAAACGATATTTAAATCTACTCAATTAAAATAAACAAATTCTAAGCATTTTTGCCGGACGATTTGCTTATTATTAAATTCCTTAAACCAACAAACTATGAAGATCAATATTTATTTTATATTCTTTTTACTACTTTTATCTTGTAATAAAAATGATGATAAAACTATTATTATAGGAGATTTGACTAATTTACCTGATGGTGTCTTATACTTGTATGAAGATGTTTATAACAATAGAATTGACAGTGTTATTACCAAAAAAGGCAAGTTTTTTATGAAACACACATGGTTTGATGGTTTAGATGAACCTGTTTATCTTGGTTTAGATCATATTTCCAAAACAGGCGTTTTAAGGGCGTTTTCTTTTCCTACAAATTCAAAATTTAAGGATGATGGATACAATTCTACATACTTTTTTTCAGATTCAATTGTAACTATAAAAGGAAAAATTACTGAATTTGAACCTGTTAGCGTTAAGCTTTCTGAAAAAGTTAAATTAGTTGTGGGGCCAAAAATTTTTGCGGGTTATCAAACTAATGCATTATATAATTTAGATGGTGATTTATTTGAAAATATTAACAAAACTTCTTATAATATAGTTCTGTCAAAAATAATAGAATTTCCAAATTCATATCACTTATTATTTCAAATAAACAATAATAGAAACAGCTTTACTCCACTTCAAGTAAAAAAGCTATTAAGTGTTTTTAAAGGTGAAATAATTAAAAGCGAAACATTTAATACATTAAGTGATTATAACGCCAAAAGATTAGAAAATAACAAAATAGCTATTCCTCTGCTGCTTGATAATTCAGGAAAAAAAGTTGCGATATTAAATCCAGAATACAAAAAACATTTGGTTGTTTTTTGGGCAAGTTGGTGTGGACCATGCAGACAAGAAATACCTGCTTTAAAAGAAATATATAAAAAACACAACAAAGACATAGAATTTGTTTCTATATCTACCGATACTAACAATTCATCATGGCAAAAGGCAGTAGTTAAAGAGAATATGCCTTGGAAACAACTAATTGTGAATGAAAATTCAAAAGAGTATGAACCTATTGAAATCTGTTTTCAAGTTAGTAATTCAATACCATACGTTGCATTGATTGATAATAATATGAAGGTTTTGAAATCGACAGTTGGTTCGATGACTGAAAAAGAATTAGAGGATTTTTTAAAAGACTAAAAGACTTTACCTATAATGGATTTATTTTATAGAAAATTAAAAATCTCAAAACCAGAATTTTTATTTCAATTTCAGTCACATCCTAATTATCCATCTTCATTGGCTTTTTCAGACACGTTAAGTTTTTTGGGTATCAAAAATGAAGCTTATGAAATTGAAAAAGAATTTTGGCATGAACTTCCAAAACAATTTATAACAGTTTATAACAACAATTTTTCTTTTGTAGAAAAATTAAATAACGAATACTTAGTATTTACAGATAAAAAACAGAAAGTATCACAAGAAGATTTATTTAACAATTCCGGAGATATTGTTTTTATATTTGAAGAGACTGAAAGTGTTAATAATAAAAATAACTTAAATTATAAATATTTTGGCATATTTTTAATTGCATTTGCGTTAGTACTATCTTTCTTCACATCTGATTTTTCTTTATTTTTTTTTAATTTACTGAGCACAATTGGTTTGATCATATCTCTGGAGTTGTTCAAGAATAAGTTTGGAGAAAAATCTAGTATTATAGATAATTTTTGTAGTAATGACAACAATTTTGATGTCGAAAATAGTTGCAATAAAATTTTTAAGTCTGATAAAATTAATGTTCTTGGTTTAAAGTTGTCTGATTTTAGTTTAGTTTACTTTTTAAGCTTTTTGACGTTAGGTTTATTATTTCCTGAAAGTGCAATTATTTTAAAGTATATTTCTTTTTTGTCAATATTTGTCATTTTTTACTCATTATATATCCAACTTTTTAAAGAAAAAAGTACCTGCAAAATTTGTCTATTAATTATTACTACACTTATTGGACAGATTATTTTAAGTTCATTATTTTTTGTTAATAACATCAATTTTAAATCGTTATTTATCTTTTTTTTCATTTCAATATCGTTATTTTTTTTGGTGGGTTATATCGATGACATTTTAAAACAAAAGGATAAATTTTATTTAATGAGTTTAAAAAACAGTAGGTTTAAAAAAAATTATGATATTTTCAAAAGGGAATTAATATTAAAACCAATTAATTTTAAAATTAAAAATAATGAGTTTTTACTTGGAAATAAAAGTTCAAAATTAAACATATCAATAATAACTAACCCATATTGCGGTTATTGCAAGGAAGCTTATTTAATAGTTGAAAAAATAATTAGTAAATACCCTGAAATATCAATTCAATTAAGGTTTAATTATTTCCGAAACAATTCAGATGAAAACTTAACTATGATAATTTCAATTTTTAGAAATATATTTAAAAATAAAGGGAGTGGTTTATTATTAGAAGCAATTGAATTTTGGCATAATAAAAATAATATTGAAATTTTTAAAAATCAATACAAATCTTACATCAATGAAACTGATATGAATGGAATATTTGAATTAGCTGAAGAGAATAGAAATTTTGGACTTACACAAACCCCACAAATTTTAATAAATAATTACCTTTTTTCAAATTTATATGAAAGAGAAGATATTTTCTATTTTATAGATGAATTACTTGAAGATGAAGAAATTTTAAATGAGAAAGTATAAGAATTTTCCAAATTACAAACAGCCCGATTCCAAAGACTGCGGTCCAACTTGCCTAAAAATCATTGCCAAACATTACGCGAAAATTTTAAACATACAAAAATTAAGAGATTCAAGCGAGACCAATCGTGAAGGGAGTAATTTATTGATGCTAAGCGAAGCTGCTGAAAAAATTGGTTTTAGGACGCTTGGTGTAAAAACCTCTTCGAAAAAATTAGAGGAGGCTCCACTTCCTTGTGTTCTACATTGGAATAACAATCATTATGTTGTTCTCTACAAAATAAAAAAAAGGAATTATTATATTTCAGATCCTGCATTAGGTTTATTAAAATATAATGAGTCAGATTTCCTAAAATTCTGGATAGGCAATAATGCCAACGAAACTAACGAGGAAGGCATTGCATTACTACTAGAACCAACACCAAAATTTTATCAATCAGAATTTGAAAGTGAAGATAAAAAAGGTTTTGGTTTTGGTCTGCTTTTTCAATACATTTTTCCTTATAAATCGTTTGTTATCCAACTTATTATTGGGCTTTTGGCTGGAAGTTTACTAGAACTTATTTTCCCATTTCTTACCCAAAGCATTGTAGATGTTGGTATTCAAAACCAAAACATTCATTTTATCTACTTGGTTTTATTTGCACAATTGTTTCTTTTTGTGGGCAAAACAATTCTGGAATTAATAAGAAGTTGGATATTGTTACACCTTTCTACTCGCATCAATATTTCCTTGATTTCCGATTTTTTTATCAAATTGATGAATTTGCCCATTTCGTTTTTTGATGTCAGGATGACAGGTGATATTATGCAACGCATCAATGATCATCATCGTATTGAGCGAATATTGACCACTTCGTCATTGAGTGTTTTGTTCTCTCTAATCAATATGTTTATTATGGGCGGAGTTTTGGCATATTATAATTTGAAAATTTTCGCTGTATTCTTTATTGGTAGTTTCTTCTATTTTTTGTGGGTAATTCTTTTCTTGAAACGCAGAGAAAAACTGGATTACAAACGTTTTGCCGAGGTCAGTCAAGAACAAAGCAAAGTCATAGAACTCATCAACGGTATGCAGGAAATAAAACTCCACAATGCCGAGAAACAAAAACGCTGGGGTTGGGAATATGTGCAAGCACGACTTTTTAAGGTTTCTATGAAAGGCTTGGTGTTGGAACAAACCCAAAATATTGGTTCCAATTTCATTAATGAACTTAAAAATATTATCATCATTTTCTTGTCGGCAAAACTGGTTATCGATGGTCAAATTACTTTAGGGATGATGCTCGCCATTAGTAGTATTGTCGGCAGTTTGAATGGTCCTATTTTGCAATTGATTAACTTTATTCGGGAAGCACAAGACGCTAAAATTTCTTTAGCCAGATTATCCGAAATTCACGAAAAAGAAGACGAAACACAACAAGAGGAAACCCAATCCCACGATATTCCAAAAGATGCCGCTATTGTCATCAAAGATTTGAGTTTTCGATACATTGGTTCGGATGTGATGGTGTTGGAAAACTTGAATTTGACCATTCCAGCCAATAAAGTGACCGCAATTGTCGGTACGAGCGGCAGCGGAAAAACCACTTTAATGAAATTGTTGTTGAAGTTTTATGAGCCGAATAGTGGTGAGATAATCCTCACCCCCAGCCCCTCTCCAGAGGAGAGGGAAGCCGATGCCAACAACATTCTCAAAAACACTTCTGTAGCTCCTCCCTCCCCTTCGGGGAGGGCTGGGGTGGGGATTGAACACATTGCTCAAAAAACTTGGCGGTATCACGTGGGGACTGTGATGCAAGAGGGTTATATTTTTAATGATTCGATTGCCAATAATATTGCTATTGGGGTTGATATAATAGATAAAGAACGGTTAGTTTATGCTGCCGATGTGGCGAATATCAAGGACTTTATACAAGATTATCCTTTGGGGTTCAATACTAAAATTGGAATGGAAGGCGTGGGGATGAGTACAGGACAAAAACAACGTTTGTTGATTGCTCGTGCAGTTTATAAAAATCCTGAAATGTTATTTTTTGACGAAGCAACAAGTTCGCTTGATGCTAATAATGAAAAGGAAATTATGCAAAAATTAGATATTTTTTTCAAAAACAAAACGGTTGTAGTCATCGCCCATCGTTTGAGTACGGTAATGAATGCCGACCAAATTGTGGTGCTTGAAAAAGGAAAAATAGTAGAAATAGGAAATCATCAGGAATTAGTGAAATTGAAGGGCAGTTATTATGAATTGGTGCGGAATCAGTTGCAGTTAGGAGTTTAGATTTCTGATTTTAGATTGCAGATTTTAGATTGTAGATTTCAGATTTCAGATTTTTGTACTTCCCTGATTTACAATTATTATTGATATTGCCATTGATATTGCCATTGATATTGAAATTGCCATTGATATTGAAATTGCCATTGATATTGAAATTGCCATTGATATTGAAATTGCCATTGATATTGAAATTGCCATTGATATTGCCATTGAAATTGATATTGAATTTTGCTATTGATTAATTTGTAAATTTGTACTTAAATAATAAAAATTAAAAAATGGGAACGATAATCACCAACATAAAACAACTGGATTTAAAAGGAAGCTATACTTATGCCGATTATTTGCTATGGCAGTTCAAAGAACGTGTGGAATTGATTAAAGGAAAAATCTTAAAGATGAGTCCAGCCCCGAGTAGAAAGCATCAAGATATTTCTTGGGATTTAATTAGAGAAATTGACAGAGTTTTCAGAAATAAAGAATGTAAAATGTATGCGGCACCTTTTGACGTTCGACTAGTAAATTTCAAGGAAAGCACTGCCGATAATCAAATTATTACTGTTGTACAGCCCGATTTGTGTGTAATATGTGATGAAAAAAAGTTAGATGAAAAAGGTTGCATTGGTGCCCCCGATTTAATTATTGAAATTTTATCTCCAGGAAATTCAAAAAGAGAAATGAATATTAAATTTGATTTGTATGAAGAAAATAAGGTAAAAGAATATTGGATAGTCAATCCAACAGACGAAACAATATTTATTTATGTTTTAGAAAACGACAAATACATTGGAATAAAACCATTGATTTTTGACAGCAAATTGCAAAGTCCAACCTTTCCTAATTTGAAATTTGCCGTAAAAAAGATATTTAAAACTTAAACATAGAAGAAAAAATCAAAAAGTTAAGATTTTAATTAGCCTAAAATAACCTATTTTTTTATGTAAAGCCCAATAATCATTAAGGCTATTGCAACGAAAAAACTAAAAACCCATTTGATAATATCTACTTTAGTTTCTGCTAATTTAGTTTCAAGTTTTGAAATATCATCTTTAGTAGAAAATTTAGAAGCCTTATCGTCTATTTCATTTTCAACTTTTTGTTTTACAAACGTTACTAATTCTTCCGCTTCTTTTTCGCCAAGTCTTAGTTTTAAAGCGTTAAACAAATGAATTTCCGAAATTGTTGCAGTTGGCATAATAAATTAAATTTTATCCAAAATTAAATAAATTTAAGTAAAAATCAAAAAAAAATGCCTCAAAACAACGAAATAGAATTAAGAAGCGAAGAAGTACAAGAAATCCTGACACGAGTACCCCATTGGATGATTCGTTGGGGTTCGGTTGTGGTATTGTTCATTTTATTATCCTTGTTTTTTGTGTCTTGGATGGTGAAATATCCCGATATCATCACAACCCAAATCGTAATCACCACCAATATTCCCCCCGAAAAATTAGTGGCAAGAACTTCTGGAAAGTTGGAAGCCATTTTAGTGAAAGACAGAATGAATGTTACTAAAAATACACCTTTGGCAGTAATCGAAAATGCTGCTAATTTCAAAGATGTTTTTTTATTGAAAAGTATTGTAGATACCATCAATATTGACAAAAATAAGTTTCCATTTGAAAAACTGAAAACGGCACAATTGGGCGAAATTGAAAGTTTTTTTGCTGTATTTCAAAAAGAAAGTGTAACCGATGAATTGAACTCAAAACTGCAACCTTATAAAGTGGAAGGCTCGGCTCAAAGCTATGAAGCCATTCAATTGAAAGAACGTTTGAGCTTGTTGGAATCTCAAAAAAGCATTAATCAAAACGAATTGGTTTTACAAAAAAGTGATTTTGACCGCTACGAAACTTTGTTCAAAAAAGGAATTATTGCAGCTCAGGAAATGGAAAAACAAAGATTAATTTATTTGCAATCTCAAAAGAATTATAAAAGTTTTTTGAGTGCCATTTTACAATTAAAATCATCTTTGAACGAGTTAAATCGTAACAGTAAAACCACTAAAATTAACGAGAGTACTGCAAATGTAAATCTGGAACGCAATGTCATTCAAGCCTTTTATGCGCTGAAAAAAGCAATCAAAGATTGGGAAATTAACTATCTTTTACGCTCCTCAATGGACGGAAAAGTGAGTTTCCTTCAACTTTGGGCAGCTAACCAAACCGTAAATGCTGGCGACAATGTATTTGCTATAATTCCAAAAAACGAAAACGGTTACATTGGCAAATTAAAAGCACCCGCACAAAATTCGGGTAAAATAAAAGTAGGTCAAATGGTTAATATTAGATTGGCAAATTATCCCGACCGTGAATTTGGAATTATAAAAGGAAAGATCAATGCGATTTCATTAACCCCTGATAATGAAGGAAATTTATTGATTAATGTTATTTTGCCTCAAGGACTAGAAACTTCTTATAAAAAACAAATCAGTTTTCAGCAAGAAATGTCAGGAACTGCCGATATTGTTACGGAGGATTTACGATTGATAGAACGATTGTTGTATCAGTTTAGGGATATTTTTAGGAGGTAAATGCCCTAGCCCTGATGGTAGCGGCATCTCCCGAGTTAGAAAAACAAGGCTTTTGCCGTAGTTTTTGTTAATCGGGAATATAGCGGACAGCAGGAATAAGCTCCTCACAAAAAACAAAATTATTTTTTATATTTCTCATCAAAGGACACAAAAAAATTAATGTAAATATTCCTTGACCACCGCAAGACAAAAGGGTATAAAACTATATTGGCAGCTAATATTGAGATAAAAGTAGTTTTTAAACTTAAACTTAAAAACAGGAACGAGATTACAAAAACGGCTACACTTAATGCCACATTGAGTGCATAACTCACATACATCGCCCCATAAAAAAATGAAGGTTCAATTTGATATTTCAATCCACAATGGTTGCAATTTTCGTGCATTTTCAGAATTTTCGAAAAATGTAACGGATTTTTGTCCAAATACATACTTTCATTTTGACATCTTGGACAACTTCCTGTTAAAATACTATTTAGTTTGGATCCTTTTTTTAACATTTGCAAAAATTTTAATTTCATTCCGTACGGTCTTATAACCTCGGGTCAGCGAAGGTACGATTTTGTACTTTTCTTAATGTAACATTAGTCACAAAAAATGCTTAACATACACAATTTGTCCGTTTCTTTTGGAGGAACATATTTATTTGAAGAGGTAACCTTTAGATTGGGTGCCGGAGACCGAGTAGGTCTTGTGGGGAAAAACGGTGCTGGAAAATCTACAATGCTTAAAATCTTGGCCAAAGATTTTGCGCCTGATTCTGGTGTTATTTCTCAAGAAAAAGAAGTCCGATTGGGTTTCTTGCGTCAGGATATTGATTTTGAACAAGGACGAACCGTGCTCGAAGAGGCTTACGAAGCCTTTACCGATATTAAAATTGTTGAAAAAAAATTAGAACATATCAATCATCAATTGGTTACTCGAACTGATTATGAAAGTGAAGAATATGGGCAAATCATCGAGGATTTGTCTGATTATACCCATCGTTTTGAGTTATTGGGCGGTTATAATTACATTGGCGATACCGAAAAAATTCTACTTGGCTTGGGTTTCAAAAGAGAAGTTTTCAACGATCAAACCGATACTTTTTCGGGAGGTTGGAGAATGCGTATCGAGTTGGCCAAATTATTACTTCAATCTAATGATGTATTGCTTCTGGATGAGCCCACGAATCACTTAGATATCGAAAGTATTATTTGGTTGGAAGGATTTTTGCGAAATTATCCAGGCGTTGTGGTGATTGTTTCGCACGATAAAATGTTTTTGGATAATGTAACCAATAGAACCATTGAATTATCTCTTGGAAAAGCTTATGATTTCAATAAACCTTATTCTGAATATCTAGAATTGAGAGGCGAAATCAGAGAAAAGCAATTGGCTACACAAAAAAATCAAGCCAAAAAAATTGAGGAAACCGAAAAATTAATTGAAAAATTCCGTGCCAAAGCTTCCAAAGCATCGATGGCACAATCGCTCATCAAGAAATTAGACAAAGTAGAACGCATCGAAGTGGATGAAGATGATAATTCGGTGATGAATATTTCTTTTCCACTTTCAAAAGAACCGGGCAAAGTGGTTATTGAAGCAGAGGATGTGACCAAAAAATATGGCGACAAAACCATCTTGAAAGACATTTCTCTTTTGGTCGAAAGGGGAAGTAAGATTGCTTTTGTTGGACAAAATGGTCAAGGCAAATCGACTTTTATGAAAGCCATTGTCAACGAATTTGAATTTGATGGCAGTATTAAACTGGGACACAATGTGCAATTGGGTTATTTTGCTCAAAATCAAGCCGAATATTTAGATGGCGAAATCACTTTGTTGCGTACTATGGAAGATGCCGCCACAGATACCAATCGTTCGAAAGTACGAGATATGTTGGGTTCGTTTTTGTTTCGAGGTGACGATGTCGAAAAGAAAGTAAAAGTACTTTCGGGAGGCGAAAGGAATCGTTTGGCACTGTGCAAATTGCTTTTGCAACCTATCAATGTTTTGGTAATGGATGAGCCAACGAATCATTTGGACATTAAATCCAAAAATGTTTTGAAAGCCGCCTTGCAAAAATATGAGGGAACCTTGCTTTTGGTTTCGCACGACCGGGATTTTCTACAAGGAATGTCGAATATTGTTTATGAATTCAAAGATCAGAAAATAAAAGAATATTTGGGGGATATTAATTATTTCTTAGAGCAGCGCAATCTCGAAAATATGCGTGAAGTTGAGAAAATAAGCCCTTTAGCTCAAAAAGCGGGAACCCCTGCAAATGGAAATAAATCAAATTCTTATGAAGAGCAGAAAAAAGGAAAAGCTCTACAAAATCGTTTGAGTAAAATAGAAAGTCAAATCAAACAATTGGAAAGAGACATTCAGCAAGACGACAAAATGCTAACTTCTAATTATGACAAACACATCGAAGACGCTGCTTTTTTTATTGCTTACAACAAGAAAAAAACCGATTTAGACCAACTGTTGTTAGATTGGGAAATTGTGCAGGAAGAAATAGAGTCTTTTTGATTGACAAGCTAAATGAGATAAATTTTAATCTAATTTAAAAGGGTTTCGTTCTTGCCAAACGATTTCTGGTTCCAAATAACAATACACTTTTTCGAATGCTAAGTCGGCAACTGGGTTACTGTGTTTGGCAAAACTGTACATTTTTTGAGGCTTTGCACCAATGGAACTTTTTATTTCTAATGCAGTTCGGGCAAAAATAATTTCTTTAAAACCTTTGTTGATTGAGTAGGCAACCATATCATATAACATATTCAAATAAAGCATTTTTTCTCGTTGAATACGGTCGTCATAACCCAAAAAGTAAGTATCCATTACTGCTCCATTTTTGATGATAGTATTGAATCCAATTAATTTATCCTCAAGGAAATAGCCGTAAAATAAAAACTTGTCTTGGAGTATTTCTTTGAAAACCCTGAAATGGTTTTTTGTTAAGAAAAAGGTGTTGAAATGGGCATTTTTGGCAACGTGAAAATACAATTCATAAATGGCTTCCTCGTGTTTTATAATATCGGCAAGTTCCATTTTCTTTTTTTCAATTCCTTCAGCTTTTTTTCTAGCGCGTTTGTATTGATCTCGGTATTTTTTGGACAAAGCATCTATGTAATCTTGCTCTGATTTCCAATGATTTGGAATGTCAAAAATCATGTTGGGTTGAGCCGAAAACTGAAAATAATCTTTGAATCCTGCTAGATGAAACGATTTTAATTCTTCTTCTGGAAAGTCTTTAAAAGTAGTTATATGTACTTTTAATCCTCTTTTTTTGAAAATGGTTTGTAGTTTTTCAGAAGCTGTTTTTAAGGCAAGCAGGATTTCAACTTTTTCTATCTTTTCAGAAAACGAAAAAGCATTTTCGCCTGTGAGCATATTGTTGCCAATAATAAGTATGTGGGAACAAAATTTATTAAAAAACAGATTTCGCACTCCAGTTTTTAAGCATTTATCACGTTCTCCAAAAGATTCTAATTGATTTAA